>JACKQG010001210.1_pt1 | contig 36297 bp, 27 predicted proteins | sample 8237621 | NCBI WGS metagenome assembly JACKQG01 (sample SAMN15677084, study PRJNA649215) | marine metagenome | biome: marine; feature: Black Sea; material: saline water; isolation source: suspended particulate matter (SPM) from the Black Sea western gyre | collected 2013-06-09/2013-06-10 | depth...
AGCAAATCAATAACGAAAAACTAAAAGCGATTACGGAACTTAAAAATCAAGTTGCTGATATGTCAATTGATATTGCTGAAAAGATTTTAAGATCAGAGCTTTCTGATGTAAATAAGCAAAAAGAGTTAGTTGCTCAAGTATTAAAAAGTAACGAACTTAACTAGTATATAATGAAGCATTCAAGAGTAACAATAAGATACGCAAAAGCTTTATTGCAATTAGCAATTGAGCAGAATATATTGGAGCAATCCTATGCAGATATGGTATTGCTTGATTCTGTTTTTAAGCAGAATAAAGACCTTTCTTTATTGCTAAAAAGTCCTATTGTAAAGACCGATCAAAAACTAAGTATATTCAAACTGATTTTTGAGACAAAAATTGGAGAAGTTAGTATGGCCTTTATTAACATAATTACAACTAAGAAAAGAGAGAGCTTACTCGCATTAATTGCAAGTAGTTTTATTAGTTTATATAAAGAACATAACAAAATTGAAACTGCTTCAGTTATTACCGCAACTCCTTTGGATGAAACATTAAGAGCGGAGGTAATTAATTTTATTAAAAAACATGGTAATGATAATGTAGAGTTGACCGAAAAGGTTGATGAAAACATTATTGGTGGTGCAATCATTAGAATGGGAGATAAGCAATTAGATGCAAGTGTGTCGAAAGCAATCTCTGAATTAAGACAATCATTTAACAGTAACCTGTATTTACAGGACTTCTAAAAAAACACAAAAAAATGGCAGAAGTAAAACCAGCTGAAGTATCAGCAATTTTAAGACAACAATTATCAGGATTTAAATCTGAAGCAGAACTACAAGAAGTAGGTACTGTATTACAGGTTGGAGATGGTATTGCTCGTATTTATGGGCTTACTAATGTTCAGTCAGGTGAGTTAGTTGAATTCGAAAACGGACTAAAAGCAATTGTATTGAATCTTGAACAGGACAATGTTGGAGTTGTACTTTTAGGCCCATCAAAAGGGATTAAGGAAGGAGACACTGTAAAGAGAACAAAAAGAATTGCATCTATTAATGTAGGTGAAGGTATGCTGGGCAGAGTTGTTGATGGAATGGGTAATCCTATTGATGGAAAAGGACCTATTGCTGGAACAACTTACGAAATGCCAATTGAAAGAAAAGCACCTGGTGTAATTTATCGCCAACCTGTTGATGAACCTTTACAAACAGGATTGAAAGCTGTTGATGCCATGATTCCTGTAGGAAGAGGACAAAGAGAGTTGATTATTGGAGATAGACAAACAGGTAAAACAGCTGTTGCTATTGATACAATTATCAATCAAAAAGAATTTTATGATAAAGGAGAGCCTGTATTCTGTATTTATGTTGCAATCGGACAAAAAGCATCTACAGTAGCAGGTCTAGTTGATACTTTAGAAAAAGCTGGAGCTTTACCTTATACTGTAATTGTTGCAGCTAGTGCTTCTGACCCTGCTCCAATGCAGTTTTATGCACCATTGACAGGAGCATCTATTGGTGAATTCTTTAGAGATACTGGTCGTCCTGCATTAATTGTATTTGATGATTTATCAAAACAAGCAGTTGCTTACCGTGAGGTATCTTTATTGTTAAGAAGACCTCCGGGACGTGAGGCATATCCTGGTGATGTATTTTATTTACATTCCAGGTTATTAGAGCGTGCTGCAAAAGTGATTAATGATGATACTATTGCTTCTCAAATGAATGACTTGCCAGAATCCCTAAAAGGAATTGTGAAAGGAGGTGGTTCATTAACAGCTTTACCAATTATTGAAACACAAGCAGGTGATGTATCAGCTTATATTCCTACTAATGTAATTTCAATTACAGATGGTCAAATTTTCTTAGAGTCTAATCTTTTCTTATCAGGTGTTCGTCCTGCAATTAATGTTGGTATTTCGGTATCAAGAGTTGGGGGTGCAGCACAAATTAAGTCAATGAAAAAGATTTCAGGGACTTTAAAATTGGATCAAGCACAATATAGAGAGCTTGAAGCTTTTGCTAAGTTTGGTTCTGATTTAGATGCGGCAACTAATGCTGTAATTGAAAAAGGAAAGCGTAATGTTGAAATTTTAAAGCAGGGACAATATTCACCTTTAAGAGTGGAGGAACAGGCTGCAATTATTTACTGTGGAACAAACGGATTGTTAATGAATGTCCCAGTAAATAAAATAAAAGAATTTGAAGGAGAATATCTTGCATTTTTACATGCTAAACATCAAGATGTGTTAGATGCTTTAGCTGCAGGAAAATTAACAGATGAAATTAAGTCAACTTTAGAGTCTGTAGCTGCTGATTTGTCTTCAAAATACGCAAAATAAGCAATGGCTAACTTAAAAGAAATAAGGTTAAGAATTACATCTGTTGGGTCAACTATGCAGATTACTTCTGCTATGAAAATGGTATCTGCAGCTAAGCTTAAAAGAGCGCAAGATGCAATTATTCAAATGCGACCTTATGCAAATAAGTTGACCGAATTATTAAAGAATTTAAGCGCTAGTTTGGATAGTTCTGATGGTGGAGTATACACTCAGGAGCGTGAAATTAAGAATGTACTTTTAGTAACGGTTACTTCTAACAGGGGTTTGTGTGGTGGTTTTAACGCCTACATCATGAAAAAAGCAAAAGCCCTGATTAATGAGGAGTATGCTAATGCTAACGTGAGTATTTTATCAATTGGTAAAAAATCTTCTGAGCATTTTACTAAGAATGGCTTTAATGTTGCTAGTACACATGATGCTTTGTTTGGAGGCCTAACATTTGACAATGTTGCAATTGTTGCTGAAGGGATTATGGAGCAGTTTGTTAAAGGAGATTATGACAAAGTCGTGTTGGTTTATAATCAGTTTAAGAATGCGGCAACTCAAATTATTATGACCGAAAACTTTTTACCTGTTCAGGCAGCTGAAAATAACTCGGAAATTGTTGTTGATTATATTTTTGAACCAACCAAACAAGAGATTGTTGAGCAGTTGATTCCAAAATCATTAAAAACTCAGTTGTTTAAAGCGGTTTTAGATTCTCATGCTGCTGAACATGGAGCAAGAATGACTGCAATGCATAAGGCTACTGATAATGCTTCAGAACTTAAGAAAGACTTAACTTTAACATATAATAAAGCGCGTCAAGCAGCTATTACTAATGAAATCCTTGAGATTGTAGGGGGTGCTGAAGCTTTAAGTGGATAAATAATATTAAAATAGAATTGTTAAAAACCCTCTTCCTTGGAAGAGGGTTTTTTTATTTATACTCATTTGAATCTGCTATATTTGTAAAAACTTAAAATCATGATTTACAATAATATATTAAGTGAGAATAAAGAAGGTATTTGTTACATCACAATCAATCGTCCAAAGCAATTGAACGCTTTAAATGGAGCTACAATTAATGAATTAAACCAAGCTATTAGTGTTGCTGAAAAAGATACTGATGTAAGGTGTATTATTTTGACTGGTGCGGACACTAAGGCTTTTGTAGCGGGTGCTGATATTAAAGAATTTGCTGCTTTTGATAAAAATGCTGGTGAAAATTTAGCTAGAAAAGGACAAGAATTATTATTTGATTTATTGGAAAACGCTTCTACCCCATCTATAGCTGCAATTAATGGTTTTGCGCTTGGTGGTGGATTAGAATTAGCTATGGCCTGTCATATTCGTATCGCATCAGCCAATGCTAAAATGGGTCTTCCTGAGGTTTCCTTGGGTGTTATTCCAGGTTATGGTGGTACGCAAAGGTTAGCGAGTTTAGTAGGTAAAGGAAAGGCTATGGAAATGATAACTACAGCAGGCATGTTATCGGCTACTGAGGCAAAAGAATGGGGATTAGTAAATCATGTTTGCTCCCAAGAAGAGTTAATACCTCTGGCTGAAAAATTAGCTTCAAAAATTAAGCGTAATTCCCCTATGGCAATTGCTAAGGCAATAAAATCGGTCAATGCTGGTTTTACTGATGGCGTAAATGGTTTTGAGGTTGAAATATCAGAATTTGGTTCTTGTTTTGAAACGCTAGAGTTTATTGAAGGAACTACTGCATTTATGGAAAAAAGAAAAGCAAAATTTTAATTGAATCCACTTAAAAAATTAGCGAGTCAAACTGCAATTTATGGTTTGAGTAGTGTGGTAGGTAGGCTATTGAATTACCTACTTGTTCCTCTTTATACTCGTTATTTTTTACCAGCTGAATATGGGGTGGTTACTGAGCTTTATGCTTATGTTGCTTTCTTGGTTGTCATGTTAACTTATGGAATGGAAACTGCATTTTTTAGGTTTTCCAAAAAGGAAGAATCAACTAAAGTGTATAGTACAACATTAATTTCGTTACTGATATCTTCTGTTGTATTTGTAGGTTTAATATTTCTGAATTCAAGTGCAATTTCTCAATGGTTAGGTTATGCTAATCATCCTGAATATATTCAGTTTTTTGCTTTAATTATAGGAATGGATGCTGTTGCCTCTATTTCTTTTGCAAAATTAAGAGAGCAGGATAAAGCAATGCGTTTTGCTTTTATCAGGATAATTAATATTATGGTTAATATTGGACTGAATTTATATTTCATAGTCTACCAAGAGTACGGAATAGCCTATATTTTTATTGCAAACTTAGTAGCTTCAGTTATTACACTGCTAATGCTTTTCCCCCAAATGATAAGTTCATCTTGGGTATTTGATAAAAAGTTATGGAAAAAAATGATGATTTATGCCTTACCGCTTCTTATTGCGGGCTTAGCAGGCATGACCAATGAAACGATTGATAGAATTTTATTAAAACATTTGTTACCCAACACTGATATGGCGGCTTCAGAATTAGGATTATATGGCGCTTTTTACAAACTTTCCATTATCATGATACTCTTTATTCAAACCTTTAGGTTTGCTGCTGAACCTTTCTTTTTTGCACAAGAAAAAGAGGGAAATAGCAGGAAAATTTATGCTGATGTCATGAAATATTTTACCATTATTATGGCAATTATATTTTTAGGTGTTACCATTTTTTATGATGTTCTAAAAGGATTTTTAGGTAGTGAATATCATGATGACAGAGGATTTTTAGTCGTGTCAATTTTATTGTTGGCTAATCTGTTTTTAGGAATTTATTATAACTTGTCTATTTGGTATAAGCTTACTGAAAAAACAAAATATGGTGCTTACCTTTCTATTTTTGGTGCAATTATTACGCTTTCCCTTAACTTTACTCTTATTCCTGTGCTTGGTTTTGTTGGCTGTGCTTGGGCTACTTTAGTTTGTTATTTTAGCATGACAGTTGCTTCTTATTATTTAGGTAAAAGACACTTTTCTGTTCCTTATCAAGTAAAAAGAATTGCTTTGTATTTGTTTGGTATGCTTTGCATCTATTTCTGTATTTATTTCACCAATTTAAATATGTGGATTAATTCCTTATTCTTATTAGGATTTGTCATATTTGTCTATCGTTTAGAAAAACCCAAATTAGCATTAAAATTATGAATGTAAAAGTTATCAATAAATCAAAGCATGCATTGCCTCACTATTCTACAATTGCTTCCGCAGGAATGGATTTAAGAGCAAATATTGATGAGTCAATTTCTTTAAAACCATTAGAAAGAACAATTGTAAAGACAGGGATTTTTATTGAGCTACCTTTAGGTTTTGAAGCGCAAGTTCGTCCTAGAAGTGGTTTGGCATTTAAAAATGGAATTTCTGTACTAAATTCACCAGGAACAATTGATGCTGATTATAGAGGTGAGGTAGGTGTTATTTTGGTGAATTTATCAGCTGAAGAATTTATAATTGAAGATGGTGAGCGTATTGCTCAAATGGTAATTGCTAAACATGAACAGGCGCAATGGATAGAAGTTGAAACATTAGAAAATTCAGAAAGAGGTGCTGGCGGTTTTGGTAGCACTGGTGTAAAATAAAAATAGTTAGATATGAAAATTATAGTTCCAATGGCGGGGAGAGGATCCCGATTAAGACCACACACATTAACTATTCCTAAGCCATTAATTCCAGTTGCAGGAAAGCCAATTGTACAAAGATTAGTAGAGGATATTGTAAAAGTATGCGGAAAAGAAGTTGATGAAATTGCATTTATTATTGGTGATTTTGGAAAAGAAGTAGAAGATAATTTAGTTAAGATTGCGGAAGGTTTAGGAGCAAAAGGAAGTATCTATTATCAAGATAAACCCTTAGGAACAGCTCATGCAATTTTATGTGCACAAGAATCCTTAGAAGGGAATTGTGTAGTTGCTTTTGCTGACACTTTATTCAAAGCTGATTTTACTTTAGATAGCAGTAAAGATGGTATTATTTGGGTAAGCCAAATTGATGATCCATCAGCATTTGGAGTGGTAAAACTTAATGATGAAAATATAATTACCGACTTTGTAGAAAAGCCAGATACTTTTGTTTCTGACTTGGCGATTATTGGAATCTATTATTTTAATGATGGTGAATATTTGAAAAATGAATTACAGTATTTGTTAGATAATAATATTAAAGATAAAGGAGAATATCAGTTGACAAATGCATTGGAGAATATGAAAAATAAAGGAACTAAATTCTCTCCGGGAAAAGTAAACGAATGGTTGGATTGTGGAAATAAAGACGCAACTGTTTACACAAACGAAAGAGTATTAGAGCATAATGGAAATATAATTTCAGCTACTGCCCTAATTGAGAATTCTGAAATAATTGAACCTTGTTTTATTGGTGATAATGCTGTGATTAAGAATGCTAAAATAGGCCCTCATGTTGCCGTTGGAAGTAATACTATAATTAGTAATAGCACAATTAGTAAAACAATAATTCAAAATGAAAGTTCAATTGTTGATGCAAAATTGAATAATTCTATGATTGGAAATAAAGTAACATTTAATGGAAATAACATTCATCAAGAAGTAAGTATGGGTGATTTTTCAGAAGTTAAATAATGATGAAAAAGGTAATAATAATTATATTATGTCTATTGAATGTGCAGGCTTTTGCACAATGGAAATCCTATTACCCTGAAGGGAAAAACAAAAAAAATAAGGATGTTAAACAGGAAATTGACAAAAATAATTCCATTTTTAATACTCACTTTTTTGATGCTTTAAAAGAAAAATCTTTAGAGAATTATGAAGAGGCTTTAGAGCAGTTTCAGAAGTGCATAAAAATGGATGATAAACAAGCCCTTCCATTTTATGAGTCAGCACTGATAAATAAGGGGTTAGGAAATTTTGATTTAGCAGTTGAGCAAGCCAAAATTGCTACAGGATTAGATGGTGATAACAGATGGTATCAGCTGAATTATGCTGAAGTTTTATTTGCTAATCAGAATTTTAATTCAGCAGCAGTTGAGTATGAAAAGCTATTACTTAAAGAGCCTGGAAATAGAGAATTCTACTTCCTGTTGTCCGACATGTATATTTATGCTAATGATTTTCTGAAAGCGATTGAGGTTTATGATGATTTAGAACAGATAGGGGGAATCGATAAGATGGTTTCCATGCAGAAGCATAAGCTTTACATGCAATTGGATAAAAGGAAGTTTGCAATAAAGGAGTTGCAAAATTTATTAGAAAAATTTCCAAATGAGATTGAAGCTTTGGAGATTTTATCAGAATTATATTTATTAAATGATGAAAAAGAAAAAGCATTTGATATTTTTAAGCAATTAGCAATTATTGCACCTGAAAATGGGAGAATTCATTTAACCTTAGCCGACTATTATCGTGATAAAGGGGATAACATAAAATCTTTTGAAGAGTTAAAATTAGCTTTTAAAAGTATAAAATTAGGTGTTGATATTAAGGTAAGCATCCTTGCGTCCTACTTTCAATTGCTTGCTGTAAATAATATTATGAAAGAGCAGGCTTATACTTTAGCACAACTGTTAATTGAATCGCATCCTAATGAAGTTAAGCCTAATGCTGTTTATGCTGATATACTTTATACTGATAATCGTTTTACTGAGGCCAAAGAGCAGTATTTAATTGTTTTGGAAAAGGATAAAACTAAAAGTCAAGTTTGGAGTCAAGTATTATTTATTCAGGCAGAACAAAATGATTTTGAGGGAATGCTTAAAACAAGTGAACAGGCACTAACCTATTTTTCAACTGATCCTTTATTTTATTATTTTAATGGAGTTGCTAATAAATGGTTTAAAAACTATGATCTTGCTATCAATTCTTTAAATATGGGAGTTGAATTTGTTTTGGATAACAAGATGTTATTGCTAGAATTTTATTCTTCATTGGCTGATTCCTACCATGCGATTAAAGAGCATAAATTATCTGACGAGTATTATGAAAAATCACTTGTAATTGATTCTAATAATGTTTTAGTCCTTAATAATTACGCCTATTATCTTTCACTTAGAAAGATAAATTTAGAGAAAGCTAAAAAAATGTCGTACAAGTGTAATGAGTTGGAGAAAGACAATGGCACTTATCAGGATACTTATGCTTGGATTTTATATGAGTTAGCAGATTATGAACAAGCAAAAATTTGGATGAAAAAATCATTAGCTAACGGAAGTGATGGGAGTGCAGTTGTAGTAGAGCATTATGGCGATATTTTATATAAATTAGGGAATGTTGAAGGTGCAATTATTGAATGGAAAAAAGCAAAAATTCTAGGAGAAGCAAGTAAGTTTTTAGATAAAAAAATTGAGGACGGTAAGTTGTATGAATAAGATAGCACTATATTTTTTTTGTATTGTGTTTGCTTCATCCTGCGTTATGAAAAATGTTACAGAGCTTAGTTTATCTATACCTCCAAAAAATGCAAAAGAATTAATTGCAAAGGTAAATTCAAAGAATAAATCTCCTGAGTGGTTGGCGTTAAAAGGAAAGGTAAGGTTGCTGCTTGAAAAGGACAATGAAGTTTCATTAGGAATTTCAATTAGAGTAAGAAAGGATAGTCTTATTTGGGCCTCTGTTACTGCTCCTTTTGGCATTGAACTCTTCAGAGCAGTACTAACAAAGGATTCGGTATATTATATCAATCGCACAAGCAAGACATATTTTGTAAAACCAATCGCTCACATTTCTAAAATAATAAAAACAGATATTGCTTTTAACGAAATTCAGGAAATGATAATGGTTACGCCTAAAATTGTAAAGAAGAAATATTCTTTTGATAAGATTAATGATGATTTCATATTAAGCACACAAGATTATACCTATACTATTTCTAATTTCTACAGAATAAGGCAAGGAGTTTTTATTGATAATGAAAATAGTTTAATCTATACCTACAGCAACTTTAGTTTTGAGAATGATTTTCCTGAACAGTTAGAACTTATAGTGAAATCAGCTTCTGAAAATGACTTTAATCTAAAACTAAACTATTCCAAAGTAGTTTTTGACCAGCAGCAGCAAACGCCTTTTAAAATACCAAGTTCTTATGTTGAGGCTAAATAAATATATCTTTTTATTTTTAGGGATTTTCCTGAGTTTGTCAGTTTTTTCGCAAACTAAGGATGAGCTTAAAAAGCAGAAGTCAACTATAGAAAAAGAGATAAGTTATACCACTAATTTATTAAATAAAACTAAAGCGAATAAAAGCAAATCCTTAAGTTATCTGCTGGTGTTGGATATGCAAATTAGCAATAAAGAAAGCTTATTGAAAACCTTGAATATTGAGATAAGTTTACTTGGTAATCAAATTAGAAAAACGGAACGTTCTATTATTGAAATTCAGCAATCCATTATTGATGAGCAGCAAGAACTTGTTTTGTTAAAAAGTGAATATGCTAAGATGATTTATGCGTGTTTTAAAGAAAAGGGAAATCGTAATGATTTGATATTTATTATTTCTGCAGAGGATTTTAATCAGGCCTATAAGCGAATGGTGTATTTAAAACAATACGCCTCTTTTCGTAAAAACCAGGTGGATAAAATTATTGAAAGTCAAAAAAACTTAGCCATTATGGAGGATGTCTTAATCAAAAGAAAAAATCAACTAGATTTGGAGTTAGACTCTAAAAAGAATTTAATTGATGTTAAAAAACAAGAGCTAAATTCTATTAGTGACACGAAACAAGAAAAGCAAGAATTGGTCAATAACTTAAGTAAATCCGAAAAAGTATTTAAGAAACAATTGCAGGATAAACAAAAAACTGCAAAAGCTTTGGATGACGAGATTCGCAAGATAATTGCTGAAGAAATCCGTAAAGCAAGAGAAGAAGCTGAAAAGAAAAACAAGGGTTTTGCCCTAACTCCAGAAGCAATGGCTTTGTCATCAGAGTTTAATAATAATAAAGGAAAATTACCTTGGCCATTGGAAAAAGGAGTAATTATACAAGGTTATGGCAAGCAAAAGCATTCTGTTCTTGCTGGAATCGAAACATTCAATAACGGAATTGATATTGTGACAGATGAAAATATGAATATCAGAGCTGTTTTTGACGGAACAGTTAGCAGAATATTTTTCATTAAAGGTGAGGGAAAAGCAATTTTGTTAAATCATGGTGAATATTTTACTGTCTATTCAGGGCTAAAAGAAGTTAGTGTTAAGGTAGGCGATAAGATGCTAGCTAAGGAGAAGATAGGAATAGTTTTTACACAAGAAATAGAAGAAAAAACTGAACTCCATTTTGAAATTTGGAAAGGTTATGATAAACAAGACCCTTCTAAATGGTTATTTAAGGCTTATTAAATCAAAATGCATAGATTTGCATATTCAATTTAACAATTAAAATTATGACATCAGTATTATTATTAGGAATGATTGGCCCATGGCAAATTGTACTTATTGTATTGGTTTTTTTATTAATGTTTGGCGGTAAAAAAATACCAGAATTAATGAAAGGATTAGGAAAGGGAATGAAAGAATTCAAGGAGGCAACTAAAGATTTGAAAGAAGATAATAAGAAAGATTAATTCCTTTAAAATTTGACAACTTTCCGTTCCTTTAAACAAGTGCAAAGCGCGCTTTCAAACCAGTTAACTACTTGTGTTGAAATAACCAATTCTTATCTGCAAAAAATTGAAGAGCATAATCACTTAAATGCTTTTGTTGAGGTGTATACTGATGAGGCTTTGAGTCAGGCTTTAGCTGTAGATAAAAAATTAGAAAGTGGTAATGCTGGTAAATTGGCAGGAATGGTTATTGGAATAAAAGATAACCTTTGCTATAAGGGTCATAAAGTTTCGGCTTCTTCTAAAATTTTAGATGGTTTTGAATCCTTATTTAGCGCTACCGTTATTGATAGATTATTAGCTGAAGATGCGATAATTATTGGTAGACTTAACTGTGATGAGTTTGCAATGGGTTCAGCTAATGAAAATACAATATACGGAACTGTAAAAAACCCACTAGATAATACAAAAGTAGCTGGCGGAAGTTCAGGTGGTTCGGCAGCTGCAGTTGCAGCAGGGCTTTGTTTAGCTACATTAGGAAGTGATACTGGAGGATCAATCAGACAGCCAGCAGCATTTTGTGGTATTGTTGGTTTAAAGCCTACATATTCTCGTGTCTCTCGTTATGGTTTAATTGCATACGCATCTTCATTCGACCAGATAGGACCTTTAACAAATACAGTTCAGGATTCAGCATTATTACTTGAAGTTATTGCTGGGGAAGATGAGTTTGATAGTACAGTTTCTAGAAGGAAGGTTGAACAATATACTAAAGCACCACTCTGCGATAGTCCTAAGCGCATTGCTTATATAAAAGAATGCTTAGATAGCAAAGGGTTAGATCCAGAGATAAAACAAGTTATTGAAAATAAAATTGAAGAATTAAAAGCAGAAGGGCATATAGTTGAGCCAATTTCTTTTTCCTATTTAGATTATTTGGTACCTACCTATTATGTAATTACAACTGCTGAGGCATCATCTAATTTAGCGCGTTTTGACGGTGTCCATTATGGATATAGAAGTGAAAATATTACTAATCTTGAAAGCACTTACATAAATAGTAGGACCGAAGGTTTTGGTGAGGAGGTAAAAAGAAGAATTATGTTAGGTACTTTTGTTTTGAGTGCAGGCTATCATGATGCCTACTTTACCAAAGCACAGAAAATTAGACGTCTAATTCAACACAAGACTAATGAAATGTTTAAGGATTATGATTTCGTAATCTCACCAACGACCCCTCATACACCTTTTGCAATAGGGACAAAACATACTGACCCAACAATAATGTATTTGGAAGATATTTTTACTGTACAAGCAAATCTTGCTGGTAATCCTGCTATTTCAATCCCTATTGAAAATCATTCCAATGGAATGTCAATTGGACTACACATAATGGCTGATAATTTTAGGGAATCTGATTTATTAGCTTTTTCTAAATACATGAATAAGGAAGGATAATTACTATCTTTGTGCTATGAGATTATTCTTAATCATAGCTTTTGTTTCGTTTTCTTTTTTAGGTTTTTCACAAACTAATTTACCTTATAATGTAGGCGAGTATGCGGCATACAAAATATCTTTTGGCGCAATTAATGTTGGATATGCTGAATTGGAGGTTAAAGAAATTACATCGGTAAACAACAAACCAAGTTTTCATATTATCGGAAAAGGTAGGACAGCTCCTTTCTTTGATTGGGTTTTTAAGGTTCGAGACGTTTATGAAACATTTATTGACACTTCAACCCTACTCCCAATTGTATTTATTAGGGAAGTAAGAGAAGGAGGGTACTCGATAAATCAACATTATAATTTCAATCATAATAACGAAAATGTAGTTACTCAGGATAGTACATTCAAGATTCCAATTCAATCGCAAGATATGTTATCGGCTTTCTTTTATGCCAGAACTTTTAAAAAAGATAGTGTCTTAAATGTAGGCTCTTTTTATGTCCCTATTTTTATGGATGATGAAAATTATTTTCTTGAGATTAAGTACTTAAAGAATGAAATCATTAACACTAAATGGGGGAAAGTTGATTGTATGGTTTTTCAACCTAAAATGCAAGAGGGTAGAATTTTTGAAGATGGAGAAGAAATGAAAATATGGATCTCTGATGATAAAAATCATTTACTTTTAAGAGTAGAGACTAAGATTTGGACGGGCTTAATAAAAGCAGTTTTACAAGAGTATAAACATGTTAAATATCCTTTGTCAATAATTGAAGAATAATTATGATTACAGAATTATTTAAACATTAAATTAGCAGGATGAAAAAATGGTTTGGAATACTAGTAATGGGAACAGCATTACTGTTTATGTTAGCCAACATAAATAAAGATAAAATAGCGGTGGAGAAGTTGGAGGTTATTCAAGAAATAGTTGAACCTTCTTATGAATATAACATTCTTGTAGATTCGTTCAATGTTATAAAAGGTTCTGTAAAAAGGGGCCAAACTATGGGGGAGATTCTTTATTTGAACCATATTGATCATTTTGAAATCAATAAAATTGTTGAAAAATCAAAAGGAATATTTGATGTAAGACGAGTAAATACAGGAAAAAAATATACCGTTATTTGTGCTTCTGATTCTACTAAAAAGGCGCAATATTTTATCTATGAAATTGACGCAACCAACTATGTTGTTTTTGATTTAAGAGGAGAAATAGATGTCTATAAAGGAAAAAAGCCAGTAACAGTTAAATTAAAAACTGCTTCTGGAATTATAAAATCATCCCTTTGGTTAACTATGGAGGAGCAAAATCTAAGTCCTAAATTAACAGCTGAACTTTCAACTATTTATGCTTGGACAATTGATTTTTTTAAGATTCAAAAAAATGATGGCTTTAGGGTTTATTATGAGGATAAGTATATTGATGGGCAGTACATTGGTATTGGTAGGTTATTGGCTGCAGAGTTCACGCATAAAGGGCAAGATTTTTATTCTTTTTATTATAGAGAAAATGAGAATTTTGGCGATTATTATGACGAACAAGGAAAAACCTTACGTAAAGCATTCTTAATGGCTCCTGTAGATTACAAGCGTATTTCTTCTCGCTATAGTAAAAGACGAAAACATCCGGTAACAGGAAGATGGAAAGGGCATTTTGGTACTGATTATGCAGCAGAAAAAGGGACCCCTATTTGGTCGACTGCAAACGGAACAATTATAGCTGCAACTTATACAAAGAACAATGGTAATTATGTAAAAGTAAGGCATAATGGAACCTATACAACTCAGTATTTACACATGTCAAAAATAAAACCTGGAATACGAAAAGGTGTATTTGTGAAGCAAGGTGATATTATTGGTTATGTAGGTAGTACAGGCTTAGCAACTGGCCCTCATGTTTGTTATCGGTTCTGGAAAAATGGTAAGCAGGTCGATCCGTTTAAACAAAAACTACCACCTGGCGATCCTATAAAAAAGGAAAATAGAGATGCGTACATGTTAGCTAAAGATAGTTTAATGCAAATTCTGATGAATTAAAAAATGTGATGGAATCTAAAAAAAGTATATTAAAGCAGTTGTTTACCCTACTCTTTGTTATGTTCTTTTTTCTGGCAAATGCACAAAATACTTTTATTGAAAATAAAGGTCAATTCCCAAAAGCTGTAATCTCCAAAACTCACCTTCCTTCTGGCGCTTTATATGTTGAAAAGGCAAAACTTACTTATGCTTTTTATAATGGAAAGCAACTAGCCGATATTCATGATGGCTTAGCAGCTGACCATAGGGTTGATGCACATGCTTATTCTGTTTCATTCCTTAATGCAAATACTAATCCTAATATTCAATTGGAGGAAGAGAGTAGTTTCTTTGAAAACTATTATTTAGGGGATAAATTAACTTGGGCATCAGAGGTTAAATCCTATAAACGTCAAATCCAAAAAAGCATTTACCAAGGTGTTGATTTGTATTTGTTTGTTAATGATGATAAGTTAAAATACGAATTGTATCTTGATAAATCGGCTAATGAAAAAGCTATCAAATTGCGCTATCAAGGGCTTAGTCAGCTTAAAATTAGTAAAGGAAATCTGGTTATCAATACGAGTGTAAATAGTATTGTTGAATATCGTCCTTATGCTTACCAAATTATAGAGGATATTGAAGTTGAGGTGGCCTGTGTCTACCATTTAAAAAACAATATCCTTTCGTTTGATTTCCCAAATGACTATAATAGAAATTATCCTTTAGTAATTGACCCTGTTTTAGAATTCTCCACCTATTCTGGTTCTACAACGGATAATTTCGGCTATACGGCTACCTATGATGATTTTGGTTTTTTGTACAGTGGAAGTACTTCTTTTGGAGTAGGATATCCTACCACTTTAGGGGCTTATCAACTTAACTATGCCAATAGTGCTGGCGGTACTGATGTGGCAATAACTAAGTACGATACAAGTGGTACAATCAGAATTTACTCTACTTATTTAGGCGGAACAAAAGATGAGTTACCTCATAGTATGATTGTCAATAGTGCTGATGAATTATTTATTTTTGGAACAACTGGCTCTGCTGATTTCCCGACTACAACCTCATCATTTCAGCCAAATTTTAATGGAGGGCCAGGATTTTCTCCGTCAGGAATTGGGGTGAGTTTCCCAGATGGATCTGATATTTTTGTTTCAAGATTAAGTACTAATGGTGGGAATTTATTGGGCTCCACTTTTTTAGGAGGATCAGATAATGATGGACTAAATACCGCTCCTAAATTAAAGTTTAATTATGCTGATGAGGTTCGGGGTGAAATTGACATTGATCAGAATAATAACATCTACATTGCTACTTGTACACAGTCTACTGATTTTCCAATTGTTGGTGGTTTTCAAAACACAAATAAAGGAGGACAAGAAGGTTGTATTGTTAAGATGGATAATCAACTTTCTTCAATAATTTGGAGTTCCTATTTAGGAGAAAATGCTGATGATGCTATTTATTCTTTAGCATTGGATAAAGATGATAATATTTATGTGACAGGAGGAACAGCATCTGCTCTTTTCCCAACAACAGCTAATGCTTACCAAACTGGCCATCAGGACACCTTAAATGCAGATGCCTTTATAAGTTTAATTAGTTCAAATGGAAGTCAGATTCTTTATTCTTCCTTGTATGGTTCGCTAGCATATGACCAATCGTATTTTGTAGAAATTGGAAGTACAGATGCAGTTTATTTATTTGGACAAACAAAAGCGAGTGATACTACTTTAGTGCAGAATGCAACTTATTTTGAAAGTGGGGCTGGTCAATTTATTGCGGTATTTACTAAGGATTTATCAAGTATTTTACGGGCAACTGTTGTGGGGACAGGTAAAGGTAGCCCTGATATTTCTCCAACCGCTTTTTTGGTTGATGTTTGCGACAAGATCTATCTTTCGGGATGGGGTTCAAATTTAGGAGGACCATTGTCAACACTTAATTTGCCGGTAAGTCCTACTGCTTTTCAATCATCTACTGATGGAAATGATTTTTATTTAATGGTAGTTGATGATGCTTTAAGTAGCATGGTTTATGCTACCTATTTCGGAGGAAGCCAAAGCAATGAACATGTGGATGGAGGGACAAGTCGTTTTGATAAAAAAGGTATTATTTACCAATCCGTTTGTGCAGGTTGTGGTGGTAGTTCCGATTTCCCGATAGAACCTAATCCAGGAGCCGTTTCGGTAACCAATAATAGCCCAAATTGTAACAATGGAGTCTTTAAATTCAACTTTGATTTCCCAATGGTAATAGCTGACTTTAATTCTTCTTGGCTTGGTTGCGATACTAATGTCAGTTTTCAAAATTTAAGTATCTCTAACTCACCAATAACTTATCAATGGGATTTTGGAGATGCTACTACTTCAAGTTTGGAAAATCCAACTCATAATTACGCTCAAGCAGGCAGTTATAGCGTTACCTTAATTGCTACTTCTTCAGGAGCTTGTAATGTGTCGGATACGATAACAAAACAAGTATATATATTAGCTAATGCTTCTGATACGATTCCGAGTATTTTAAAATGTAAAAACGATCTAATTCAAATTGGCTTACTTCCTGTTAACGATCCTACAATATCTTATTTGTGGTCTCCTGGAACTGACTTAAGTAGTGCCAATGTTTCCAATCCTTTTTGCAATTCACCAACAAGTATTAGCTATCAACTACTAATATCCAACGGAAGTTGTACGGACACCTTAACGCAAACTATAATTATACCTAGTTTTTTCTTAGATGCTGGTGAGGATACTGCTTACTGTAATACCCCTATAACATTACGAGCGAGTTATAGCGGTGCAACTGACATACTTTGGTCCTCTAATATTAATTTTACTGATACACTAAGCCTTACCGATAGCTTAACGATTGCAAGTATTGCCCAATTTTATGTAAAAGTTACTGATGGAATCTGTGAGCAGGTGGATAGTGTTCGGGTGAATGCACAAAGCATTAATTTTAATTTGATAGGTGAAGATTTATGTCAAGGTGATAGTGTCTTTTTGTTGGTTGAAAACCTAATGCCTAGTGTAGCAATAACTTCTTATTCATGGGAGCCATTAGCAATAACTTACAATACCGATTCTTCAAGTATTAGTAGTTATACCGACACTTCAATCTGGTATAGCGTAGAAGCGATTAATTCAGATGGTTGTATTTTAAAAGATTCCATTTTTATTCAAATTTTTGACAATCCAATTTTGGATTCTTTATGGTTAGATAAGGATATAATTTTCAGAGGGGAATCGACTTATTTAAATATTAAAACTGATGATAGTTTTGTTTGGTATAACTTTACTAGCACCTCCAATTCAGTGTTGGTTCAACCGATACAAAATGAGTGTTATACTGTTGAGGTTTTTAACGCCTATACTTGTAGTGTTTTGGATAGCGTTTGTATTGTGGTGTTGGATGTATTTTGCAATGAAGATGGAATTACTATACCAACCGCATTTAGCCCTAATGAAGACGGAGTAAACGACACTTATTTTATTGTGGATAAGGATGGAGTAGTTACTGCTTTCAAACTTGAAATATTTAACCGTTTAGGGCAAAAAGTATTTGTAGCAACAGATAAGAGTACCAAGTGGGACGGCACTTACCTTGGTAAAAAACTTAACCCTCAGGTGTTCGACTTTTATTTGGAACTTAAATGTGTGGATGATAAAACGCTCTTTAAAAAGGGAAATATCACTCTTATCAGATGAGAAAGATTGTCTTAATATTGATATTATCCTTTGCAGTAAATGCTTGGGCTCAGGATGTACATTTCTCTCAATTTTTAGCCAATAGTTTCGTGTTAAACCCTGCAATGGTTGGGGTACAAAAAAATGATTATAAAGCTACCCTTCACCGAAAATCACAATGGGCAAGTGTCAGTGTTCCCTTTTCAACTTTTACTTTGGCTTTGGAAAGAAAAGATATTCTTCCTAGCCACAGTATTGGTATACAATTTCTAAACGATATTGCTGGAGATTCTCGTTTTAAAACTTCAGGATTAAATTTTACGTATGTAAAAAGTGTAGCAACAAGTTCGGAAAACTCATTTCGTTTTGGGGCAGAATTTGGTCTTTTTCAACGGTCGATTGTTGTTGATAATTTAGTATTTAACAATCCTGAAAATTTAAGTAATTTTAATTTTACTTTCCCTGATATCTCTGTTGGAGTTGCTAATCAAAATTATTTAAATGAAGATTTATTATTAGAAACGGGGATAGCATTTTTCCATATTAATAAACCCAAACAATCCTTTACTGATGATGATGCTGTTCGTTTGCATCAAAAAATAAATTTCCATACGGCTCTTAATTATGCTTATACGGATAACTTGAGTATTCAACCTAAATTAGTGTTTTCTAATCAGGATACTGACAAAGAATTTTTATTGGGTTGTGGGGTTAATTATTTATTGGAAGGCGAAAAAGATATTCTTTTAAAATCAGGAATTGCTAATCGTTTTAATGATGCTCTTATTCTTTATTTTGGAGCTGAAATTGATGGTTTATCTTGCGTTGTGAGTTATGATGTAAACACTTCTAGTTTGACCAATGCAAGTAACAATAAAGGGGGATTTGAATTTGCGCTTGTGTATCAGTGGAAAAGCAAGAAAAAGATAAAAATTGTTGAACAAGAAATTTGCCCAAAATATTTATAATAAGATGAGGTACAAAAAATTAACTACCTTTGGTAAATGAATAAATTAACACTTATTACCTTATTAGCTTGTGCTTTTACCATTAAAGCACAACAGAACCTAGTACTTAATGGGAGTTTTGAAAATAATACTCCTCCAACTGACTCACTAAATAACATCAATTGTTGGATAGGATTAGAAACTAAAATTGATTATGAGAACACGATTCATTACTCTTATCATTTTGGAGATGATTACACAATATCGCTTTTTAAACTCCCTTGCTTAATCTGCTTTCCACCAGTAACTTGGGGGGGTATTGCAAAGGATGGAGATTGGGCTTTAATAATGGGGAGCTGGGATGAAACAATTATATTACCTCCGCTTAATGATACTACACATCTTATCAAACAAGGTAAAGTCTCTTTAGCCTTGAATGCTCCTTTATCGAATACAAAACGCTATAAGTTAAGCTTTTGGATTAAAGAAACACCACCAGACTCAACACTGCACTGTATTATGACTAAAGATAATTATGTGAATGTAGGTATTTCAAACTATAACGATTTATTAGGTAAGCACTTAGTTACAACAAATTATGGAGACTCTATTTGGCAAGAGTATACTTATGTTTTTGAAACCCAAATGGCAGAAGAGTACATTACTGTAACGGTTGGCGTAAACGATACCATTGATTACAGTGTGTTTATTGACCATTTTGTGCTTACTGAAACAACTGAGCCTTTAACTACTGGTGTTAATGAAATATATACTAATAGTAAAAAACAACTCCTTAAAATAGTAGATATTTTAGGCAAGGAAAGCAACCCTAACAAAAAAGGTTTACTCTTTTATATTTATAGTGATGGTACTGTAGAGAAAAAACTGATTATTGAGTAATGATAAGAATAAGTATTATCCTCCTATTTTTCCCAATACTTAGCTTTTCGCAGGGGATAACTATTAGCCATTTGCTAGGCAATGTTAATACCTATGGGCCTGAGCTCAATTTTGTTCAAATTGATGAGAATACAGCTTATTATACTTCTTCAACTTTTCAAGAAGATATGTATCAGTCTGCTATTTTTTCAAGCACGCTTAAGGATGGGAGGTGGCAAAAAGGAAAGTATATTAATTTAGGAAATTCCTATTCAACCGCCAATAGTCATTTTCCAAAAAACGAGTTGGTTTTTTATTTTAGTGTCTGTGATGACCAAGGGAATTGTAAAATTGCCCTTAGGAATTATAAAAAGCAAATAACAGAAGAGTTAAACAGCAATATAAATTTGCTAAATTCAACAAACACTCAACCTCATATTGCAATTCATAATCAGCAAAAAGTAATGTATTTTGTTTCTGACAGGAAAGGTGGGTTTGGCGGCATGGATATATGGTTAAGTATAATTAATAAAGATGGAAAGTATGGCATCCCTATTAATGCTGGCGATAAAATTAATTCAGAATTTGATGAGATAACTCCTTTCTTTAATTCCTTTGAGGAAGTTTTATATTTTTCGTCCAACAGAGAAAACGGTGTAGGAGAATTTGATATTTATACTGCAAATGGAAAATTAAATTTATGGGATAAACCTATTAATGCAATTCAACTGAACACTAAGCAAGACGAAATGTACCTTTCTTTCTATTCCCAAACAAAAGGCTATTTTTCTTCTAATCGTAAAGGGGCGCTATACACTTCCAACGAGTTTTGTTGCAATGATATTTTTTCTTTTGAGTTAGCAAAACCGGTGATTGAAGAGCCAGAAAGTATTTTGCGGATTGCCCAGTATTTGCCCCTAAAATTATATTTCCATAATGATGAGCCTGATTGTTGTACTATGAGTGTTACAACTGATAAAACCTATAAGGATGCTTATATTTCCTATTTTAAAATGGAAGAAACATATAATTTGTACTCGCCTAACTTAACCGTTTTTTTTGAGGATTCTTTAAAGGGAAATTTTAATAATCTAAAGCGTATTTTCTCTCATATGTTAGCTGATTTAAAGTTAGGAAAAAAATTACAATTACATGTTAAAGGTTTTTCTAGTCCATTGCATAAAAGGGAGTATAATATCAATTTATCAAAAAGAAGGATTCAGTCTTTTGTGAATTATTTAAGGTTATATGAAAATATGTCGTTTTCACCCTTTCTTAAATTAGGATTTTTAGAAATTATTCAGTTGCCTTTTGGTGAAAGTAAATCCACCAAAAAAGTAAGCGATAACCCTAATGATAAGCTTAACTCAATATATAGTCTGGATGCAATTTTAGAGCGTAGAATTGAAATTATTGATGTGAAACTAATAGACGAGTAAGGTAATTAGTTCCACACTTAATCCGACTAAAAACCCTGCATAAACTTGTGCATAATTATGTGCTTTTTGTTTTATCCTAGCTACCCCAAGCAAACCTGAAAGTAGAATAAACAATAGTAGTAGATAAAGGAAATCACCATGCATTATTTGCAAAGCTATAAAAACACCTACCACCCCACCTATACCCAATAAGTGCAAACTTATTTTCCAAAATTTTGAGATGATAGCGGCAAGTAAAATTATTAGTATTGCTCCTAATATTTCAGCTTTTAATATCGGAGTGTAAAAGAGTAAGTTCTGAAGTAAATAGTAGCCAAATGACATCCAAATCACAGTTTTAAATAGTGGTAATGAGCGCTCTTTATGGTTGCTCATTTCAAGTGAACTTACTTTTCCTTTTTGCATAAGCCAAAAAATACTTATTAGAGGCAAAATCATAGTGCTAAAAATAAGAATACCATAGATAAGAAGTAGGTTCTGACTAAGGGTAAAGGCAAGGGAAGGTAAAACAAGTAAAGTTAAGTGTAGGGCCAATATAGGCATGAACATTGGGTGCAAAATAATTGAAATAAGTTGTGTTAATTTCATTATAGTTCTCTTCTTAATTTTGCAATCTGAATGTTTAGATTTTCTCGGTACTTTGCTACTGTTCTTCTTGCAATATGATAATCATCTTTCCCAAGTAGCTGAGCTAATTTTTCGTCTGTAAAAGGGTTAATTTTATCTTCTGATGCTATTATTTCTTGTAATCTTGTTTTTATCTCTTTGGTGGAAATTAGTTCTCCATTATCTTTTCTATAGGCTTCTGAAAAAAGTTCTTTCAATTTAAAAGTACCAAAATGAGTTGCGATATATTTGGAGTTACTCACTCTTGAAATAGTGGAAATATCCATATTTACGATTTGAGCAATATCGGCTAGTTTCATAGGTTTTAACTCCTTTTCGTTTCCAGAAATAAAGTAAGATTCCTGTATCCCTAATATAGCAGTAACAACACTTTTTAAGGTATCATTTCTTTTTGTAATCGCATCTTTAAACCAATTTGCCTTTTCTACCTTTTCAACTAAAAATTTTTTGGTAGCTTCATCCTCTGTTTCCTTAAGCATGTTTTGATAATATGAACTTACCTTTATTGGTTTTACATTACTATTATTTAGTTTAAGTTCTAGTTTACCATCAGCAATTGCAATGCTAAAATCAGGGTAAACATAAGCGATTCCTTCAGCATTTTTTGAAAACCCATTCCCCGGTATTGGATTAAGGGATTCAATTGTGGAGTACGCTTTTTTAAGTGTATCAAAATCAACATCAAGGTGTTTAGCTAAATGTTCAAAGTTTTTGTTGCTAAAAGGAATGTAATAATTACTAAGAATTTCTTTTTCTAATTCTTTTTCTGGGTGTTTGTGCTTAAGTTGTATCAGTAGACATTCTTGCAAATTTTTAGCTCCTACTCCAAACGGTTCAAGCTGTTGAACTATTGCAAGTGCATTATTAAGTTGCTGTTCATTAATATCAAGATTATTACTGATGAGTAAATCACTTGTTATTGAATGTAAATCTCTATTTAAAAATCCATTGTCATCAAGGCTATTTATAAGATAATTCACAAGAAATAATTGGTTTTCGTCAATGTCAAGTGCAATTACTTGCTGACTCAGGTAATCACTTAAACTTTCTGATTTATCTTCAATCTGAAATTGAATATCATCATTGTTATGTTGTTGGAAGCTTCTTTCTGAAAGATTTATTTCTTCTTGCTCATCTTCTTCTAGGGCAGGATTTTCTTCTAGTTCTTCTTCAATCCTTTTTTCTAATGCGACAATAGGTATCTGCAAAAGTCCTAAAAATTGTATCTGTTGAGGGCTTAGGCTCTGATACTGCTTTTGCTGTAACCTTTGTTTGTTCATCTATTAGAATTCAGCATTTTGTGGTGTTCTGGGGAAAGGAATTACATCTCTGATATTTTTCATTCCTGTAACAAACATGATTAGGCGTTCGAATCCTAAACCGAAACCACTATGGGTACAGGTGCCAAATTTTCTAGTTTCTAGGTACCACCATAATTCTTTTTGGCACACATCCATTTCTTCCATTCTCTCTTGTAGTTTGTCTAGTCGCTCTTCTCTTTGCGATCCTCCAACAATCTCCCCAATAGTTGGGAACAGAATATCCATTGCTCTAACGGTTTCATTATCCTCATTCATACGCATATAAAAGGCTTTAATTCCTTTTGGATAATCGGTAATGATAACAGGTTTTTTGTACTTCTTTTCTACCAAATAACGCTCGTGTTCCGACTGCAAATCATCTCCGAATCCATTAATCGGGTATTGGAATTTCTTTTTCTTATTTGGTTTTGAATTTCTTAAAACATCAATTGCTTCACGATACGTTAAGCGTACAAAATTATTTTCAATAACAAATTGTAATCTTTCTAATAAGCCCATTTCTGAGCGTTCTTCTTTTTTTAGTTTACTTTCCTCCTCCTCCATTCTGGCATCTAAAAACTGTAAGTCTTCTGCATTGTTTTCTATACAATATTGAATGCAATACTTTAAAAACTCTTCTGCCAAATCCATATTTTCATTCAAATCAGCAAATGCAACCTCTGGCTCTATCATCCAAAATTCTGATAAATGCCTAGAAGTGTTAGAGTTTTCAGCTCTAAAGGTTGGCCCGAACGTATAAACCTGTCCAAGTGCTAAAGCCCCCAACTCAGCTTCTAATTGCCCTGAAACGGTAAGATTTGTTTTGCTTCCAAAAAAATCTGCTGAAAAGTCAATTTTTCCTTCTTCATTTTTTGGTAAGTTTTCTAAATCAAGGTTAGTTACTTGAAATATTTCTCCTGCTCCTTCTGCGTCAGTACCAGTAATAATTGGGGTATGTAAATTGAAAAATCCCTTATCATTAAAGAATTTATGTACCGCAAAAGTTAAGGCATGACGCAACCTAAATACTGCTGAAAATGTATTAGTTCTAAAGCGTAAATGAGCCTTTTCTCTTAAAAATTCTAGACTGTGTTTTTTAGGTTGTAGCGGATATTCATCAGCATCAGCACCCCCTAATATTTCAATGGTTTTTGCAAGAATTTCAACTGCCTGTCCACTTCCTTTGGATGCCACTAATTTACCGCTTACACTTATACAAGAACCTGTGGTAATCTGTTTAACTAACTCTTCATCAAAATCGCTAGCTTCAGCAACAACTTGAATGCTATTTATTGTTGAACCATCATTTAAAGCAATAAAAGAAACATGTTTACTTCCTCTTCTAGTTCTTACCCAACCTTTAACATGAATTTTTTGTTCGTTTCCTTCTGATTGAAGAATTTCCTTAATTTTCATACTCACTTTATTTTTCAATATTTTTCTCTTACCCTACTTGAGTGATAAGACTTTTTTCTAGTATTTTCTGTACTGAACTTACTATTGCTTTTGTATCATAATGACAATCATTATACAATTCTTCTTGTGTACCATGATGAATGAAAATGTCAGGAATACCAAGCATTTTAACTTTAGCTTGATAATCATTATTTGCCATAAATTCTAAGATAGAACTTCCAAATCCACCTAGCAAACAACCGTCTTCAATCGTGATAATTTTATCAAATTTCTGGAAAATAGTATGCAATAGCTTTTCATCTAAAGGTTTTGCAAATCGCAAATCATAATGTGCAATATTTAAACCTTCTTTTTTAAATTGTTCTTGGGCGTTAACTACAAAATTTCCAGGATGACCAAAAGATAAAATGGCAATTTCTTCACCTTCTTTTACAACTCTACCGGTTCCTATTTTAATTTCCTCAAAAGGTGTTTCCCAATCCAACATAACTCCATTTCCTCTTGGGTACCGTATTGAAAAAGGGCCTTGATTAGGCAATTGAGCGGTAAACATTAAATTTCTTAATTCCTTTTCATTCATAGGAGCAGAAACAATCATATTGGGAATGCATCTGAAAAAAGCTATATCATAAGCTCCATGATGAGTTGCCCCATCAGCACCAACCAATCCACCCCTGTCTAAACAAAAAACAACATTTAAATTTTGTAAGGCAACATCATGAATAACTTGGTCGTAAGCTCTTTGCATAAATGAGGAATAAATATTGCAAAAAGGTACTTTTCCTTGTGTTGCCATTCCTGCTGAGAAAGTAACTGCATGCTGTTCAGCTATCCCAACATCAAAAGTTCTTTCTGGCATCTCTGCCATCATTTTGCTTAAAGACGAACCTGAGAGCATGGCTGGACTAACCCCTACAATTTGTTCATTTATTTTAGCAAGTTCTATTATTGTATCTCCAAATACATCTTGGTATTTTGGAGGTGTTTTTTTCTTTTCCCCAACTATGAACTCCCCTGTTTCTTTATTAAAAATACCTGGAGCATGCCATTTTGTTGAGTTTCCTTTTTCAGCAGGGACGTATCCCTTACCCTTTACTGTTAGGCAGTGTAATATTTTAGGACCAGGAATATCTTTTAAGTCTTTTAAAACGCTAACTAAGTGTTCAGGGTCATGCCCGTCAATAGGACCGAAATACCTGAAATTTAGAGATTCAAAGTAATTGCTTTCACCTAGCAAAGTTGCTTTAACTACTTTTTCAACTTTTCTTGCTACTGCTTGTGCATTTGGTCCAAATTTACTGATTTTACCTAATATTTTCCAAATTTTATTTTTGGCTTTGTTATACGTTCGTGAAGTAGAAATGTCAGTTAAATATTCTTTTAAGGCTCCAACTGCAGGGTCAATAGACATACAGTTATCATTCAAAATAACTAATAAGTTTGAGTTTTCTGCACCGGCATGGTTTAAAGCCTCAAAAGCTATCCCAGCAGTCATAGACCCATCACCAATTACTGCAATATGTTGCTTATTTTTTTCGCCATTAACTTTAGAAGCCATAGCCATACCAAGTGCAGCAGAAATTGAGGTGGATGAATGTCCTACTCCAAAAGTATCATAAACACTTTCGCTTCTTTTTGGGAAACCACTTAATCCTTTATAAATTCTATTTGTTGGAAATTGTTCTTTTCGACCAGTAAGAATTTTATGACCATAAGCTTGATGTCCAACATCCCAAACCAACTGGTCAGAAGGAGTATTAAAAACATAATGCAAAGCAACAGTTAATTCAACAACTCCCAAACTAGCACCAAAATGTCCCCCTTTTTCTGATACAATATCAATAATATATTGCCTTAGTTCACTGCAAATTTGTTCCAGCTGATTTTTACTTAACTTTCGTAAATCATCTGGATTATTAATGTTACTTAATAGTGGCCCTTGTGGATATTTTGTAGTTTTGGACATTTGTATACTCGCAAAGATACGGTATTTTAGATTTTTTATGTAAAATAATGAATAAACAACTTGTATTTAATTAATTATTAAATTTTTGTTACTTTTCGCTAACATAATGTAGTTAATAATTGAAGCTGCTGTAACATAATAGTTGCTGTATTTATTCTCAATTTTGTAATATGAATAGAATTATAATTATTTTTCTAGTAATGCCCCTTTTTACAATTGCAAATCAGGATAGTTTATTAACTTTTGATAAAGTTGGTGTCGATAGTATTGCTGAATTATCTGAGCACGTTGAGTTAAAACTAGCAAAGAGCAATCTCTTAAAACAAGAAAATATAATTGCTTGGAGATTACAGCAGTTAGATAAAAATACGCCAATGGATTTGGTATATAATGATCAAGTCCAAGTTTTTATTGATAGTTATCTAGGAAGAAACAAAGCTTTAATTTCCAGAATGAAAGGTTTAGCCCCATATTATTTCCCAATGTTTGAACGTGAGTTAGATCAATATAATTTACCACTTGAGTTTAAATATTTAGCTATTGTTGAGTCGGCTCTTAATCCTAAAGCTCGTTCGCGCTCTGGAGCTTCTGGTTTATGGCAATTTATGTACTTAACAGGTAAGCAATATGGGTTAGAGGTTACTTCTTATATGGATGAAAGGCAAGACCCTCTTAAAGCAACTAAATCTGCTTGTGAATATTTTGTAAGCTTATATGATACTTTCGGAGATTGGAATTTGGTTTTAGCAGCATATAATGGCGGTCCAGGTTATTTGCAACAAAAAATTGCAAGTGTTGGTTCTTCTGATTTTTGGGAATTATATCCTCATCTAAGAAAAGAGACAAGAAATTATGTTCCTACTTTTATTGCGGTAAATTATGCAATGCATTATGCAAACGAACACAATATTGCTATTGAAAACCCTAAAATTATTTTTAGCGATATTGACACACTTATTCTTAAAAAGGAAGTTGAATTAAAGGTTTTGACTGAATTATTATGTGTTAATGAACAAACCATAAATTATTTAAATCCAGCTTATAAAAAATCAATTTTCCCTAAAGGTGCAGTATTAACTTTTCCAAGTAATGCTGTGCATGATTTTAAGCTTAATGAAACGACTAATTATGCTTTTATTGATGCTGTTAGGAATAAGCATATATTAATTGATGAAGAGCGTATTGTCTATAGAGTTGAAAAAGGCGATTATTTAGGAAGAATTGCAAAAGCACATAATGTCCATGTTTTTGAGATTAAAGAATGGAATAAGTTAAAATCAACTAATTTAAATATAGGTGATAAATTAGTCATTTATGTCCAAAAAGGAAAGCTTTTAACGGCTGAAAAAAAGTTTTTAGGTAATAGTGAATATATCATCCAAAAAGGGGATACACTTTGGGATATTGCTCAAAAACATAATGGGTTAAGTGTTTGGAAAATAAAAGCATTAAACAATATGGAAAGTGATAATTTAAAGCCAGGAACGACAATTCTATTACCAACTTCCTAATGAGATATTTAATTGTCTTTCTATTTGTTTTGAGTGCTTGTTATGATGGAATAAAGACCCTGCCTAGTTCAACAGGGATTTTGTCGGAAGTTATTTTTGTAGTTGAGGATGCACTTTGGGAAAACCAGGTTAAAGATGTAGCTTTTAGAACTTTTGGAGTTCCAATTCAAGGATTAACGCAAGATGAATCTTCTTTTAGAGTAATACAAGTAAATCATAGTGAGTTTAAGTCTATTTTAAAGACGCATAAGAATATTGTAATCATTGCTAAGAATGTGCATACTAGCAATCAACAGGATAAGTGGGCTAATGACCAACTAGTCGTACAGCTAGAATTTAAGCATGAGGATAATGAATTAACAAAAGACTTAAATAAAGTAAAGGCAATTTTTGAGTTTAGGGAAATTAGGATTTTAAGAAATAGTATTTCAAAATCATCTCAAAAAATACAAGAGAAACATATTAAAGAAAAATTTAATATTGAAACTCTAATACCTTCAGAATATACAATTATTAAAGATACTGTAGCTTTATTTTGGGCAACTTATAATCCTGAAAAACAAGAGGAAATAAAACACCTCTTTGTTTTTTCATTTGAACCAAAAGAGATTAATCTTCAACAAGAAGTATTGCAAAAAACAGATAGTATTTTTGCCAAGTATCTACTTGGGGCTAAGCACGGGCAACATGTGAAAATAGAAGATATGTTTTCTCCTGTCTACTCTGAAAATACGTATAGAGGATTATGGAAATTAAATGGAGGTTTTATGGGAGGTCCTTTCCTTATTAAAACTTATTTTATTGATAAAAAAGTAGTTGTAACAGTTGGCCTTATTTTTGCTCCAAATGACAGAAAAAGAAATTATATAAGAACCTTAGAGGCTATTTTATAATTAGTTTTTCTCTTCTTGAAAACCCATTTTTATTACTTATTTCTATAATATAGCATCCTTTTGCGAAATTAGAAGTATTGATTGTTTTGGCAGTTGTTTCAATAATTTTTCTACCTGTTACTGTAAATATAGTTATATTAATATTTTGTTGACTTGTGGTTATCGTTATTTTATCTTGAGCAGGGTTAGGATAAATTTTAAAATTGATCTTCTCGTTAGCGTAAACATTTGTTGACAATGTGTTTAAAGGGCTTTCCCACACTCCTCTTCCGAAAGTAGCCGCACTAATGCTTCCTCCATCATAATGGATTTCAAGTTCTTTAACAATAACATTCGGCAAGCCGTCATTAAAAGGTATCCAATCTGACATAGTGTTGTTTTTATAATAAACACCAATATCTGTTCCTATATACAAATCATCATTAGCCCCACCTTGGTAAACAATGCAGTTTACAGGAAGACCAGGCAAGTTACTTCCTGAAATATTTACCCAACTATTTCCTGCATCATTAGTTTCGTAAACCTTATGAACGTTATTATATTCAGAGAAAGTAACCCACGCTCTATCAGGATTTGTATTTGAGACAGTAATGTCAGTCATATTATAATTTGCCAACCCTGGTTTTATATAGGTCCATGATTGACCAGCATCTTTTGTAACTTTAATTTTGCTGTATGATGCTACATAGATATAGTTTTCATCTGAAGGAGCTAAAGCAATTGACCTAATAGCTTGCCCGCCACTTACATTATATGAGATAGAATCCCAAATAGCACCTCCGCTTGTGGACCTGTAAACCTCATCATAACCAATAACAAGTATATCGCTATTACTGCTATGCATTTCATATGGAGTATTCCAACCTCCCTCATAGCTTACTGGTTTTATATTATCCCAGCTATTTCCCCCGTTATATGATTTTCTTAAACCTCCATATTGGTATTCCGCATAAATAATATCATCATCATTATGATCAATTTTACATTCCATTCCATCTCCTCCCATTATTGCATCCCAAGTACTATTTGTAAGCATTTCTGTTCCATTGTCTTGTGCTCCTGCAACTAGTCTATTAGGGTTTGATTGTGATAATCCTAAGTTATAAAATTGAGAAATTTCTAGACCATCAGAAATATCTACCCATTTATTTAAGTTTTCCATGTATTTATAAAAACCACCATCATTTCCTGCATAAGCTACATGAGTATGAGGGTTAAACTCAAAAGCATGTTGATCTACGTGCATGTATGAATAATTAGATCCATTACCACTATTTGCATCTATATCCCAATTAACACCTCCATTGTCAGACCTCCAAATATTAATACCACCAACATATACTAAGTTTTCGTTATTTGTTGCAACCCCTAAGCTTAAATCATACCATGATTGTCCTCCTGAGTCAGAACCATCAGTTTCCCTTCCTAAAATATTAGGAGTACTTGATTGCGGTATCCAACTGTCTCCTGAATCAGAAGATTTATAGAGCCCATGAAAACTATAATCAGAAGCAGAAAAAAGGGCGTAAACTACTTCAGGATTGTCAGGAGTGACAGCAATTAAAGGGCGATACCTACTGCCACTTATTCCATTATCAATTATAACCCAGTTTACCCCACCATCAGTTGTTCGGTATATATTACTCCCACCGCTTGATTGTTTTGCTGCATATATTACATTAGAGTTATTTGGTTTAAATTCAATATCACGCCACCTTCCAATAGCTCCAACAGTTAGCCAATTTGCTCCAGCATCACCACTAATTAGTATATTTGAATTAGTGACAGCATAAAGGCTGTCAGTATGATTGGGGTTGATGATAACTTTATTCACTGTTTTTTCTTGATTAACAGTATAGCTTAAACCAGTAGTATTCCAAGTTATTCCGCCATCAGTTGATTTTAAAATTCCAATACTATATGTATCTGTTGCATACGCATCACCTGTAACAATATACATAATTTGATTGTTATCAGGGTCAATAGCAATGTGAGACACTCCAATAACAGGCAATCCATCAGTGTTAGTTGTCCAATTACTACCCCCGTCAACTGATTTCCATAATCCTCCAGCTGGTGATCCTATCCAAATTATATCTGGATCAACTGGATCAAAAGCAATACAATTTACTCTGCCATTACCTCTCTTTTTTCCATTAGACAGTATGATAGGTGTATTAATTGGCCCTTTTGAAATCCAATTAGATTGGGTGCTTGTTTTTGAATAAGCGTTACTCTCTTGTATTTTTTCCCATTCCTTAAACAAAGCATCTGCTTTAAACTCTCCCGATTCAGAACTTCTTTCTAAAATGAAATCCATCTCTCTAGCATAAGGTTTAAATCCGTTTCCTTTAGTATAGGGATGTGTAGCTCGATATTCTTCAAAAGCAATGCTTTTTTCTTGAATTGTTGGATTTGGATTTGTTTTTAATAATTCATCTTCCCATATTTGAGAAAAACTAATAATATTAAAAAAGCAAAAAAGAATAGTTAAGTGTAATCTGTTCATAATTAATGTTTAAAATCTGGCTTGCAAAGATAGTGAAAAATTTCTCCCACTGGCGCTAATTCCCGAGCCAAAAGTCTTATAATGGGTATCTGTAATATTATAAATACCAGTTATAAAAGTTAGGTTTTTATCAATATTTATTTTGTGTTTTAAGTTAAGGGTGTACCATGATGGATTGCCAATTTGTGTTGCTTCTTCCAGATTATCTACACCTGACAGGTCATAATCTTTAGCTTTTTTAATCCCATTATAATGTATACTAAAGCTGATAAACTGCTTTCTTATGTTATAAGTTAACTCACTAATAATATTTTTTGGTGGGATATGAGCTAAAGGTAATTTATCGCTGGTCTCTCCTTTTAAAATATTTATCGAACCATTATGACTGAATCTTTTTGTCAGATTTATGTGATAGGCAAAATTAAGCCCACTAATATTAGCCTTTCCTATATTTTGATTCATCATTACCTTCATCATCTCTCCATCATAAATGATAGAATCATTTCCATTTAATTTAGCATACCTTCTTTCAATAGCATCAATAATTTGAGTTTGAAATACTTGTAATTGAAAAGTAATCTGATTGTTAAAATTGCCAACTAATCCTGTTTCAAAGTTAAATGATTTTTCAGGTGATAATTGATTATTTGGCAATATAACTGAAATATCATTCTTTGAAAAAATCTTACCAATATCATCTGTATTTGGATTTCTAAATCCATTTGAAATTGATGCATTGAAAGTAAAACTCTTGCTTGCTTTATAATGCATTTGCACTGAATTGGATAAAGATTTATTTTCTACAAGGATTTCATCAAACGGTAATTTTATTGTTGTTGTATCACGGAATTTAGAAGATAATGAATTGACATTATATCTAGTTCCTAAAAGTAAATCTATATTTTTTAGGCCTTGATAATTTAGCTGTATATATATTGCATTGTTAAGCACATTTGTCCCTCCGTCAGGATACCTACTAGTGTTATAGTAAATATTGTTATTAGATGATAAGTTGGCTTTAGATTCTAATTGTTGAAATCTAGAGTCAAATCCATAATTTATTTTTAACTTATTGATTTGTTTTAGTACATCAGTTTTTAAATCAAAAATCTGAAGCAATTCAGTTCTATTATTTAATAAATTGGCTCCTTGTTTTTGCTTGTGTCTGGATTCTTTAACATCCTGAAAGGAAGCTGTAAATACTGCTTCATTTGAAAATACAGTTTGCTTATAGTTTTTTAGTCGTATGCTTTGAAGTATCCTTTTTTGAGGGCCATAGTACCAATAGAGATATTTATTTTCTCCATCTTTTGGGTCATTTAATTTATCAAATCGGTTAATATTTGATGATGTAGAAAACTGAGAGTTAAAAAGTAAAAAGTTATTTTTTGTTAATTGAAACAAGGTTTTGTGAAAAAAATCAGCTTGTTGATATGCAGTTTCTTTTTGTATATTATTTTCTGATATTATAGATTCATTCCCCCAATTTAAAAAGCCATGTTTTCTATTATTACCCATTCTCAAATCGCCATAAGATTTTACAGAAAAACCACTAATATTAATGCTTTTTCCTAACTTATAATTTGATGTTAAGGAAGTAAAAATAGCTTTTGAACTGCTTTCGTATTGTTGTGCGAAATGGTGACCTCCGTTATTTTTAGGGCGTTTAGTTGTGAAAATAATTGCACCCCCCATAGCTCCATTTCCAAATGCAACTCCTGATGGGCCAAACAATACTTCAGCACTATTTAAAAAAAAAGGGTTTATTGTTGCCGTATTTTGAAGGTGCCCACTTCTAAAAATAGTATTATTCAAAGCTATCCCATCAACAATTATTAATAACCTATTAGCTTCCATTCCTCTTAAGTTTGGACTTCCTCCTCCATTCTGACTTTTTTGAATGCTTAATCCCATTGTTTTCTCTAGTAAATCACTAGTCTGAGCACTTTGAACATTAGCAATTTTAATTGCATTTATTTTTGTAAAAATTGATGTTTCTTTAAAATGATTTAGCTTTGAATCGTTTATTTCTACATTGTCTAGAGTATGTGTTTTTAAAACCAAAAAGATACTATTATTTTGAATGTCTTTTTTTGTTATGCTAAGGTTTTGATATGCTAAATGTTGAATTAACAAAGTATCATTTCTTTTGAATGAGTCTAGTTTGCTAGTTCCTTTTTTATTGCTGACTACTCCTGTATTGTTGGTATTCGAACTTATACTAACTCCTTCTATTGGGCGTTGAGTAAGTATATCCTTAATGGTTATTTCTTGAGCGCTTATTTTAAAACTAATTAAAGTTAGGATTATTGCGATATACTTCATGTTCTTAATGATTCAATAATTAAGTGACTGGTCATGTTTTTAAGCTCATGATGTTGTAATTTATAGTATTGAATTAAATGTAATAAAATTTTATTTCTATTTTTATACGGAATGTTAATGTCTTTATTTTCAAGTAATTTTCTTAAATAGTATGAATTTTCCTTTTTAATAAAATGATTTAATTGTTGCTGATTATTTGTAAATTCTCCAAACTCCAAATTGAAGTAATCTCCATCTATTTGGTCTTTAGAAGGTAAAAATCCAAGTTGTTCTGAAAGTCCAATTAGAAATATTAAGGCAAAATTTGGATTAATTTTCTCAAAATTACTTAGGTTATTTTTTAGCTCCCAAATAAATTTAAAAAGGGCTTTGTCTTTTTCAGTTTCTAATAGAACTTTTGATATTACTTCAGCAACAAATATGGAAATAAAATTCTTTTTCATATCAATTCCATCAGATACTTGATTATGTGCTATAGTAATTTCGCTAATATATTGCAGGCTATTTTTAGTTATATGAGTTGCATTTATGTTAAGTAATTGTAGTGGTTGAAAAAGTCCTAGTTTTTTTTTTGCTTTTTGTGCTCTCACTCCTTTTACTATAAAACTTTGTAGTCCTTTTTCTTCAGTAAAAATTTTTGCAATAATTGAGCTTTCTCCTTGTTTTAAATAATTAAGTGCAATAGCCCTGCTTTTATATTTCATTAGTGAATAAACAAGATCTTACTTACTATTTTCTCTAGTCCATTTATATCAGTACTGAATACTAAATATACACCAGTAGATACTCTGTTTCCACTTTTATTCTTACCATTCCAACTTGCCTGCCCTCCTTTTGCAAAACCTTCAAACACTAAATTACCATCAATATCAGCAATTTTTACATTAGCATCCTTAACTAAACCGCTTACAGCAATTATACCATTATAGGTCTCTCTAACGGGGTTAGGGAAGACTTTTGTTGTTGATTGTGTTATGGCTCCATTTGTTGCGTCTGCCCGGTAAGAGATAAGTCCTTTTTCGGTGCCAATAAATACTTCACCACTTGAAGGGTTTATTGTAATATCATAAATATTATCTGAAAATAGAGGGCTATTATAGGTCGTAAAATGAAGTATTTCTTCCATTCCATCATCTGATATTAGAAAAACTCCTGATTTTTCAGTTCCAATCCATTTTCTGTTTGCTCCATCTACTGTTATACATTTTACTTTTTCTTCACTTAATAAATATTGGCCATATTCTCCTTCAGTGATTAATATCTGTTGTGCATCAAAATTATTGTCTGAAAATATAGCTGAAGGATTATAGAAAATACCAATCCCTTTATCAGTTCCTACCCATATTTCGCCATCTAAATCTTCTGCTATGGAATATACTCCCATTGAAGGAAGATTTCCTTGGCCTACTGTATTTTTAAGTGTTTTGTACTGGTCATCACTTGGGTCTGATATTGTATTATTGTCATCATATACAAAGAGCCCTCCTGACCGCCCAATTACCCCCCATTTTTGGTTAAATTGATCTATTATTAAATCATCAAAAAACAGTCCAATTTTATTTTGATTCATATTATATGAGAACCACTCATCATTTTTTGTTTTTACAAATAAAGGATGGTTAACTTCTGAACTTAATCCCCATAAATTCCCGTCATTATCAAATTTAAGATCGGAAATTCTGATTCTATTATTAGAATAATAGACTGTGTCTAATACACCAGTAGTATTATTATAGCCATACTTCTCAATAAATTCTTCATCTTTCATTTTAGATATTCCATGGTACCAGGAGGCATAAAATGTATATCCATCTTTTACTGCAACTTCTAATATATCTCTAGCTCCACCTATTTCCGATCTATTATTGTTAATCCATGTATCTGTGGTATTTTTATAAGAAACTCCATCATTTATTAATGAATTTGTACCAAAGTTGGCATGCCCACCATGGCACATATATAGAGTGTTTTCTTCATATTCTAGGCTATAAATATCATTTCTAACAGGCCCTTCTGGTATAAAACTTTCTTGGTACTGAAAATTACTAAATTTTAAAAGCCCATTTGCAGAATCTGCTACCCATAGATATCCTTCACTATCTGTAAATATAAAATTAATATTTTCTAATTTATTATTTAGTATAGTGTCTGCATTTAATAAAAGATTATTATACTTTAATATAGTATCATTAAATGATAGGAATAGAGAGTTATTATTGTAAAAAGAGTTTTCATTTCCACTCCATATTGAATCCTCTATTACGAAAATATTTTGATAATTATCAGTTCTATTTATATCCAATATCCAGCTGTTAAAGTCGAATAAACTAGTAGAGTTTTTATCTGCAGAATAAACTCCATTTTCTGAAGCTACATAAATATAAGTACTGTCAAAGGCACAACTATTTATCCCCTCAAAATTACCATTTTGACCAATTTTATATGTATCTTTTATTTCTTCATTTTCTAAATCAAGAAGTACTAATCCAAAAGTGCA
>JACKQG010001211.1_pt1 | contig 36282 bp, 18 predicted proteins | sample 8237621 | NCBI WGS metagenome assembly JACKQG01 (sample SAMN15677084, study PRJNA649215) | marine metagenome | biome: marine; feature: Black Sea; material: saline water; isolation source: suspended particulate matter (SPM) from the Black Sea western gyre | collected 2013-06-09/2013-06-10 | depth...
TTTTTATTGGGTGCTTATGATATTTTGGTAGAATGGCATTTAAACTATTTCAAAAGCCAAGTAGATAAACTTTTTAAAAATGGAAAGACACTAAACCAAATCAATAAAAAATACTTAAACGAAGTAAAATGTCATTACGACGATAATGAAGTGAATGATTTTCAAAATTCTTTGCACCTAACCAGCAAATTGAAAAAACAAATATTAAACAATAATCTATTTGGTGTGGATATTGATAGTAACGCCGTTGAAATTACCAAATTCAGTTTAAATATGAAGGCACTTGAAAATACTACACATGATGAGTTATATGAAGATTATGATTTATTTCACCAAACCCTTTTACCTGAATTGGGGAATAATATCAAATGTGGGAATTCTCTCGTCGGCTCGGATTATTTTGATGGAAAAATTCTTTTTGATATGGATGAACGAAAAAAAGTAAATGCATTTGATTGGGAAGTGGAATTTTCTGAAATATTTAAAGAAGGTGGATTTGATTGTGTAATTGGAAATCCGCCGTATGTGAAAGCTCGAGACTACAACAAAGATAAAGATTTTTGTAGAAATTATTTAAATAAATCATCAAAATACCAAACACTATACCTTATGTGGGATTTATACATTCCATTTGTTGAAAAAGGACTAAACATTCTAAACACAAATGGGTTTTTCGGATACATTATACCAGATACATTGGAGAAATCTGAATATTCAAAATTGATAAAAAAATTCATTCTGAAAAACTATTTTGTTACCCAAATTGACTTTTTTCCTGAATCTTATATTTTTCATTCTGAAAAGAAAATTGTAGGGATAAAAAATATAGTTTTATTTGTAAAAAAATCTAGAGGTAAGAAAACACGAAAAATCATTCATGCAATTAATTACACAGAAATTCAAAAGGAAAATATAGTTCAGTACGATGAAAATATATTTTCAACTTATAATTTGGAAATAGATCTAAATAATGTAGAAACATTAACTCTTTCAGATATTTGTTTAGTGAGTTATGGATTAAGACTAAACAGCGATAAGGATGATAAGAATCCAAAATTTAAAAAAGTTGATTTATTATCTGATAAAAAAAATGAGATAAACTGGAAACCTTTTACTGAAGGAAAATATCTGTCAAGATACAATATCAATAAATATAAATTTCTTGAATTGGATTCTGATAGATGTCCTAAAAGATTGGTTAGACCTACTTTTAAAGAATTATATGAATCTAATAAATTACTTTTAGGTCGACAAAAAAGGGTATGTGTCTTTGATGAAAAGAATACCATTGTTGATAATACAATTATGGTTTGTTCATTGCACAAATCTTTTGAAGGATTAGAAAATTCAAACTTAAATAAATATTACAATAATCTTAATGCGAACAGAGAATATCTAGTTCAACAATCAAAGAATCACTCTCTAAAATATTTACTGGGTATTCTAAATTCTACTATCACAAAATATTATTTAATGATTATTACTAAAGGTGGAATTGATGCTTATCCTGACGATTGGAAAAATGTAATTATACCATTTTTAGATATTGACAATAAAAAAGACAAAGCCCACCACGACCAAATGGTTGTATTTGTTAATACAATGTTGTCGTTAAATAAAGAGTTGCAAAAAGTAAAAACCGAACACGAAAAGGAACTAATACAACGACAAATAAATGCCACCGATAATAAGATAGATAAATTGGTGTATAAACTCTATGATTTAACACCAGAAGAAATTGATATTATAGAAGAAAGTGTAAAATAATTATGTCCAATAAAAACACAACAATAATCGAATGCCCGGAATGTGGAAAAGAGATTGATATTCATGATGGTTTAACGCATCAATTAGAAAAACAATTTACCGAAAAATTTGAAGCAGAACGGAAAGCTGAAAAAGATAGGATTAGTTCCTTGGAAAAGAAATTGTCTGATGAAAAAGATATTTTAGACAAACAAAAGGAAGACATAAAAGCATCTATTGAATCCGGCATCAAAAAGGAAATGAAATCAGAGCGGGAAAAAGTAGAAGCGGAGGTAAAAAAGAGTCTCGCAAAGGAAAACAGCGACCAATTTTCCATGATGGAAAAAGAATTAAAAAAGAAATCCGAACAAGTAAAGGATCTCAATAAATCCAAAGCAGAGATTGAGAAACTAAAAAGAGAAAAAGATGAATTAAAATCTGAAGCAGAAGCGGAAGCACAAAAAGAATTAACGAAAGTTCTGATTGAAGAAAAAAAGAAGATTCAAAAGGTTGAAGAAGATCGAAATGAGATGAAAGTGAATGAATTGATTATGCAACTGGAAGACCAAAAAAAGCTCACGGAAGAGATGAAGAAAAAACAAGAGCAAGGGTCCATGAAATTGCAAGGAGAAGTTCAGGAAGTGTTAATCGAAAAATGGCTTGTTGCTCAATTCCCATTGGATACAATTGAAGAAATAAAAGCGGGTGCAAAAGGTGCAGATTGTTTACAAATTGTAAATACACATTCTCGCCATAATTGTGGTATGATTTATTATGAGAGTAAAAGGACAAAAACGTTTCAGCCGTCATGGATAGAAAAATTCAAAGCCGATATGAGAAACAAAGGGGCTGGCATTGGGGTTTTAGTCACAGAATCAATGCCAACAGGTATGGACAGAGCTGGACAAATGAATGGTGTTTGGGTTTGTAACTTCGAAGAATTTAAAGCCCTATCTAAAGTATTAAGAGAATCGGTTATTCAAGTGAGTAATGCATTGGTATCTCAGGAGAATAAAGGTGGAAAAATGGAAATGTTATACACCTTTTTATCCGGGAATGAGTTCCGTATGCAAATTGAAGCCATCGTTGAAGGATTCTCCCAAATGAAAAATGATCTTGAAAGTGAAAAACGATCCATGCAGCGTATTTGGAAACAGCGTGATAAACAAATTGAAAAAGTAATCCATAATACGGTAGATATGTATGGCTCCATTAAAGGTATTGCCGGGAATGCCATTCAACCGGTAAAACAATTGGAATTGGGTGGTGGATCGGCAGAATTGGAAGAATGAAAACATTAACCAAATCAAGATTTAGCGTTGCTTTAGAATGTCCTACAAAATTACGTTATACAGGCAAAAAGGAATATGCTAGTAATAAACAGGATAATGACTTTCTCCAAGCGTTGGCGGAAGGCGGATTTCAAGTAGGTGAATTAGCAAAACAATATTATCCAGATGGTATTTCTGTAGATGAATTAGACTATGATAAAGCGTTAGCAAAGACGAACAAATTACTTGAGAAAGAAAATGTAACCATATTTGAAGCAGCCATTCTTTATGATGATCGATTCTTTATTCGTGTTGATATTTTAAATAAAATCGGAAATAAAGTTGAATTAATCGAAGTCAAGGCGAAATCGTATCATTCTGACAATCCAAATTTCTATTATAAACGGGAAAAAATCAGTGATTATATCCGACCCGGTTGGCGACCTTACTTATTTGATGTGGCTTTTCAAACATGGGTTATGGAACATGCATTCCCGGAGTGGCAGGTTAAGCCTTATCTCATGATGGCGGATAAAAATAAAACCACCACCGTCAATAATTTAAATCAGCATTTTCGTATTAGAAGAAACAAAGACGATCATAGACGAAAAGAATGTTATACTTTCCCTGAAGGGATTGATGTGCATGTAGGAGATAAAATCCTAGGCAAAATAAAAGTACGAAATTTGGTGAATCAAATTTGGGCAGGAAACGCTATTCCCCCAGAGAAGAGAACAGCCGAGGATGTAAAAGACTTTGAATCGCGTATTTATGAATACGTTGATTATTATAATAAGACTGGTGATGTTTATCTACAGGGAGTCGGAAAACATTGTAAAGAGTGTGAATTTCATAAAGATAAAAAACATCCTGATAAAAAAAGCGGTTTTGACGAATGTTGGAAACGTGCAAAAGGGGCAAACTTTGATGAGAGTGAACCCCATATTTTTGATATTTGGTTTAAGCCAAAAATAAAAGAATTATTACAGGATAATATCTACTATCAAAAGGATGTGGATATAGAAAAATATTTGATGAAGCGATTGAAGTCAGGTCAGTTAGAGTATACCGGAACAAGAAGCACAAGGCAAGCGCTTCAGATTGAGAAAGTTCAGAATAACGATATTCGAGAAGATATTAAGGAAGAATTATTTGAAAGTATGGATGATTGGGTTTTTCCACTACATTTTATCGATTTTGAGACCAATATGATGGCCATCCCTTTCAATAAAGGAAGAAAGCCTTACGAACAAATTGCATTTCAGTTTTCGAGTCATACCTATTATGAAGATGGAACCATTACGCATGATGAATGGGTCAATACTGAACAGGGGAAATTTCCAAACTATGAATTTGTGAGAGCCTTAAAATATGGTTTAGATAAAGATGAAGGAAGCATTTTTCGTTTTGCTGATCATGAAAATACGGTATTGAATCAAGTGCGAGATCAAATGATTGACGATGGAGATGAAAGTCTTCAAGAACTCATTGATTGGATTCCAACGATTGCTGTCGTGGATAAAAATGAGCCACCACCAGACAGGAATATGGTGGATATGCTGAAATTGGTTCAGAAACATTATTATCAAAAAGATATGGGTGGATCCAACTCCATAAAACAAGTATTACCTACTGTATTAACCCATAGTGCATTTCTCAAAGATAAATATAGTTCCCCGTTGGAATTTGGAACAAACCTAGTGGGTAAAACGATTTGGCAGAAAGAAGATGGAATTGTGTTGGACCCTTATAAACTGTTGCCACCTATTTATGAAGATATTGATCAATCGCAGGATTCTTACCTAGATGAAAAAGGTAATATCAGAGATGGCGGTGCTGCCTTAATGGCTTATTCTTATTTACAGTTTTCAGATTTAGATAATGAAAGACGTAATGCCATTACGAAGGGTTTACTACGCTATTGCGAATTGGATACTTTGGCTATGGTAATGATTTATGAACATTGGAATTCTTTGAAATAATATTATTTTAATAACGACACCAACTGACTTATTGCCAATATAACTTCTTGTAGAAATAGGAGATAAAATGAAACAAGAAGACAAAAAAAGAGAGCCCATGCCATCAGTATTAAAGCATGTCATGGAGCAAAACCCTACTTTAACTAACGAAGAAGCCATCATAGAAGCACTTGCTATGGAAGACCGTTATCATGAAGCCAACCAAGAACGGGATGCCAAAAGGAATATTGAAATCAAAAAACAAATTGATCTGTCTTTAAAAAGAGAACATTATAATCTTTTGTTTGAATATATGGATGAATTAAGAAAATGAAACGAAAACCGAGTAGCCATTGCCTATTGTGTAATAAGATAATAGATGAAATTGATGGCAAACGGATTGTGGCCCAAAAAACTTTGAGAACCTATATTTCAGAAACCTATCGTGGTGGCGGTAATCCTGATTTCCCTGAGTTAAGTATTAAAATAGATGATACTATTTATATTGTTCTTGGCGGGAAAAAGGGAATGTGGTCTGATGAATTAATCCAGAAAGTAACAGATATTTATGCGAATCATACGCATCCCTGGTTCTGTCAGAAATGTGCCTATAAAACCTGCCATATTTGTGGGGAAATAATAAATAACCCAATTGGGTCCGATGTCATATACGATGATGGATGCATATCACATGTTGCAGCTTTAGGCTATAACCCTGGCTGTGTGAATGCATCTTGCGAAAACTATAAAAAGTGGGGTGGAGAATAATCAATGCTCGACAAGTGCATTTTTTTCCAGAAGACATAACTACTTCCTAGAAGTGCGGTGGCGATGCTAATATCCAATATCGCCACGCTGATTAGAAAGATGTAATTGTTGTGAGCCACACTGGATAAAGTTGCGCCTGTCACGACCATAATCACTAAAAATAGAAAGAATCCTGGCCTGAAAAATTGCCATACTTTAGGTTCGCTTAGCAAACTTATTCTGATGAGATTTTTTTTGCAACTCTTGCTGAAAAGATATTTTGCTTTCAGCCCTCCAATGAACAGTCCGATGACAATAGCCAACCAAGTCCAGTTTTGTTCTGGCTTCAATGTTTCAGCTTCGATCAGAAGGCTACCACCTTTTGACACCAGAATGATTCCCCCAATATACCAGAGAAGCGCAGCCAAGATTATGAGAGTTCGAGAAGTTGCTATCATTTGCGGTTATCAATCTATGTAAGACAAGATAGTGTGCTAAACATATGAATCATAGGAAAAAATGAGTGTCTCTAAGCATTATAATCGGAAGTTCATTATTTGAGCAATATCGCCTGTTTAGTTTGCAAAATTTCACCGTTTAGTTTCAGTTGGTAAAAGTAAATACCAGAACTCATATTCTTAGAATGCCACAAAACAGATTGGGTACCTTGTTGTTGGTTTTGATTCACAAGAGTTTCAATCAATTTTCCATTAATATCATAAATAAACATCTCAACGAAGCCAAGAGAAGGGATTTGATAATTGATGGTTGTAGCAGGGTTAAAAGGATTGGGGTAATTAGACAAAGCGACAGTATGACATATAAGATTATTATCCATAGAAACAGTAATTTTTGATGAATCATACATTCGTGCAAAAGTATTGGCGATGTTAAAACCATTCGGCACAGGATTTTCTTCTTCAAGCGATGTAATAATCGCCACAATCCCCAAATCTTCGGCAAGATAATAATACGACCGCAAATATGAATATTGAATCGGCGTTCCCATCCAATAGTAAGTATATTGCTCCTCGTAATTGATTTGAATACACTCGTGCTCACCGAGTCCATTTGGCAAAATTACGGTGCCATACGCATCTGCAAACCCAGAAAATTCATATTCGATGTTGATGTCAAGTCCGCTCATAAACACATCAAAATTCGTTGTTCCAGAAAAATACGATTGATACGAAAGATTATCTGGAAAATCAATAATCGGTGGCGAAAATGGAACGCTGGGCGAATCAGGAACACCAATTTCATCATAAAACCCAAAATTCTTCCGTCCAGTTCCAGCAAGAAAATCGAGATACATCCACGCAAAACCGTTTTCGTTGGTTATTCGTTCTGCAATTGTGGCATTTGTGAAATCACCACCATGTCCACCGTCATTGACATCCACATAATCAATAATCAAAGAATCCGAAGTTACTCCCTCGGAAAAATCGAAAATATGCGGACCACCTTGATTTCCGGTCAATCCAATCACGCCTTGCGGAGATGGAATATTATACATTTTGTAATAACCACCAATTTCATATTGTAAATCCTCAATTGTGATGGTCGGTTGTGAAAAAACCATCGACAATAACACTGCAAAAACAGTGATATATTTCATTGTTCCCTCCTGTTTTTATGCTACGAAACACTCAAAGTATTAGATTTCCGAAAACTCTGTTCGTTCTTTCAACTCATTAGATGTCATATCCAGTTTTGTAGTTGCTTATGAGTTTTTTTGTTTAATTTCTAAAACTCATCATAGTTTCTTTGTTTAAATTAATACTATTATTTTTGTGATTCCAAATATTTTGTGAACTTTGCATTGGTGTTTTTCTATTTCTACTTATTCTATCAGTACCACTTCCACAATATCGGTAAAATATAAATTAGATATATATATCTTGAATTCCAATATAAGTATTTGCTAAATTACAATGTTCGATAATAAGTAATTATTGATAATAGGTAATGATTAGTAAATAACAAATAGGAGAAGTATTCTATGAAATTGTTAACAAAAATAATGATGTGTGTGATGGTGGTTGGATTAGTATGGTCTCAAGACTATGTTGGTTCATCAGCTTGCATGTATTGTCATAGTGGTCAATATGGTGATTGGGCAGATTCAGGTCACCCATTTAAAGCCAATATCAAATCTGAGGGTTGGAATATTCTTGGACCAGGCGCAGATGGTGGACCTCAATATCCTGATTTTGTGTCTAACTACCAAGAAAACTGGATGAGCACATTAGGAACATCTTGGGACACTGATATAACAGGAGTTGTAGGTGGTTTCGGATGGAAAGCTCGTTTCTTAGATAATAGTGGTAAAATTGTAGGAACATTAAATAGTGAAATCAATCCGGGTGCAGGACAAAACCAATTTAATTTCTTTGATGGTGAAGAATGGGGTTGGGTTGATTATCATCCGAGTGATGACAAAACTTACAATTATGGATGTTTCCGATGCCATACAACTGGACCATCAGAAGAAGGAACTTGGTTAGATGGCGTAGATGGCTTAGGTCATTTTGCAGAAGACGGTGTCGGCTGTGAAGCTTGTCACGGACCTGGTAGCGACCATGTTGCCGGACCAAATTCAAGTAATATTGATCTAGTTTATGAATATAACATCACTGATACCACTGGCTTGGACTATGGTGGAGATATTGGTGTTGTTCCTCCAGACCCAAATGGCGATGATGTTAACTACCTTTGTGGTACCTGCCACAATCGTGGTTTTAATGCACCAATTGAAGCAAAGAGTGGTTATATTAAGCACCACGAACCATGGGAGGAATTTATAACAACAGATCACTATGAACATGGCATGACCTGTACAGATTGTCACGATCCTCATAAACGAGTTATTTGGGGTGGTGATGGTATAACTGCTTCTTGTACAAATTGTCATACAGATCAGCAAGAAACTATTAATCACTTAGGTGATGCAACTTGTGTTGATTGCCATATGCCATATGCTGGTAAATCTGCAGTAGCACGAGGTGAAAGTGGATATAAAGCTGACATCCATTCTCATCTATTTACAGTAACTGTTGATGCTGAATCTATGTTTAACGAAGAAGGTAATTTAGTTCAAGATGATGAAAATAGAGAAGCTTCTCTTGACCTTGGGTTCACTTGTTTAGGTTGTCATAATAATGACTCGACCGATGGCATTTTTGATAAAACAATTGAAGAAGCATTGGCATCAATTATTTCTACGAATGGAATTCACGGTTCATTAAATATAGAGCATGCAAATATTACTCCTTCTGGATATTCACTACAACAAAACTATCCGAATCCATTTAACCCAGAAACCACAATTGAATATACTCTTAAGGAATCAGGTTATGTGAAATTAGCTGTTTATGATATTTTAGGGCAGAATGTGGTTGATTTAGTAGATGGTAATATGAAAGCCGGTTTCTATCAACAAGTATTAAATGCAGAAAATCTTGGAGCTGGAATATATTTCTATAAACTAGAGACAAACAATTTCAGCGAAATGAAAAAGATGATTTTATTGAAATAATATTTTTCAAATCGTTTTTTAATAAAGAGGGAGAGTCAAATCTCCCTCTTTTTTTGTATATAACCAAAGAACCATTGCTTACTATGAGAAATAATTGCTAATATTAGTTATTGATAAGGGAAATTATTTATGAAATCGAAACATATTGATAATATTTCAAAACTCTCAGATTTGGTGTTCAATCTCACAATGAAGTGTGAAGAAAAAGAACAAATAATTGCACAACAAAATAATCTTACTCGGACAGAGTTTAGATGTCTAAGGATTATTTTTAAAGCACTAACTGTAGAAAAGTTAAACATAAATAATAAAGATATTTCTGATATTATGAAATTAACTCCGAGCCGTCTGACAAGAATAATCGATGGTTTAGTAAACAAAAATTATCTCTTAAGAGAAATCGACAAAAGTGATCGTCGCAATATCCGTTTTTCTCTAACTAACTACGGATTGGAAAAATCTACTTTAGCAAATCAAGAATTTTTGGATATTCATGAACAAATATTAAACGAAGTGGATCCTGAAATGCATTCAATATTAGTTAGTGGAATGGAACATTTTTTTGCAGCTGTAAAAAAAGTAATTGATAATCAAATTGCACAACTGTCCAAAACCAACCCTTGAGTATTTAAAAGAAAACATAATATCTACATAGGCCATTTCTGCATATAAATATATCCTAAATATTGTTACAAACTGATACACTTTACTTCTATACTTAATAACAAAAACATTTTTATTTTCCAATGGGGGAATTGAGCAATCTTATTGCAATTCAGTTAAAATTTAAAGAGAAGAAGGAGAAACAATGAAAAAGTTAGGTGTTATTTTTGGGTTCACAATGTTAATGTTGGTCAGCGTTCAAGCGAATTCTAGTAAATTCAGTTATGAAGGTGAAAATGGTCTAAAATCAACTTTGAGATTTGAAGTTGGGGAAACTCAATTGAAAACTGTAGAAAATTATCAACAAATTGTTAATAATGAATTAGGAGGAATTGGTGAGGAGGGGATGCCGAATATTCCATTATATTCAACACTGTATCAGATTGATCCAAGCAAAACTTATGAAGTAGAATATTCTGTAATACAATCTCATATTTTACAAAATATCTGGATTGAACCATATCAGTATGAAAAAGCTGATTCAGAGATGATAGTAAATGAGGATTTTTATTCTTCAAGTTCAGTATATCCAACAGAAAATTTGTTAGTATCAGATCCTGTTGTAATGAGAGATTTATATGCGTTGAATATCAGTGTAGTACCTTATAAATTCTATCCTAAAACTCAAGAGTTAGAAGTTTTTGACGAAATTGAGATTTATATAACAGAAACAGGTCAATCAGCAAATACTGAATTTTCAACAAAACCTAGATCAAGAGTTTTTGAAAATTTATATTCTGAAATGACTGTTAATTTTACACCTCGTGATTCTGAGGAATTTCAACAACCAGCAGTTCTTTACATTTGTGATGGGAATACAGATGACAATTTGTATTTCCAGCAGTTAGAACAATGGAGACACAAACGAGGATATATTGTTTACAAAGCATCAACAGATGATATTGGAACTTCCGCTTCATCAATAAAAAATTATATACAGCAAGCGTATGATTCATTTACTCCTACACCGGAATTTGTAGCATTAGTTGGTGATGTAGATGGACCAAATAATTTTGATATACCAACTTATTTCGAATCTTGGTCTGGTTATAGTGGCGAAGGCGACCATCCATATTCTCAATTGGATGGCAACGATTTACTTCCTGAAGTTATTTTAGGTCGAATATCTGTCAGAAGTAATACAGATTTAGCTATAGTTGTAAATAAAATCCTTCAGTATGAAAAAGCAACAGATTTACAGCAAAATATAAGTTATTACGAAAAAGCTGCTTTAATTGGAGACCCATCTGATTCTGGAGTTTCGACTATTATTACAAACGAATACCTTGCAGAGGTGATGTCAGCAAATGGTATGACAGATATCCGTGAAAAATATAGTGGTGGAAGTTGGTCATCTTGGATGCAAAATCAATTGGATGAAGGTGTTTTATATTTTAACTATCGTGGTTATTGGGGTACTAGCGGGTTTGATTCAGGTGATATTAATTCTGCCAACAATGGATTTAAATTACCTTTTGCTACAGTTTTAACCTGTGGGACAGGTGGATTTTCTGAAACAACCTGTTTATCCGAATCATTTCTAAAAGCTGGTACTTCTCCAACAAGTCCAAAAGGTGCAATTGCATCTGTAGGTACTGCAACAATAGGTACCCATACTGCGTTTAACAATATTATTGATATGGGTATTTATGATGGTATTTTCACCAAGAATGTAGAAACAGCCGGCGAAGCTCTTGTTTATGGTAAATTAGCTATTTATAACACTTACCCAACTAACCCCAATAACAAAGTGAGTATTTTTACACATTGGAATAATTTAATGGGAGATCCAACTACTCATTTATGGACGGATACGCCATTACAATTAACTGTAGATCATCAAGAAAGTATTGACTTTGGTACAAATTATTTAGAAGTTTTTGTACACGATGTCAATGGTCATTCAATCGACGATGCAGTAGTTACATTGTTAAAAGGTAATGATGAAATATTTATCAGTAATACTACAGGAAATTCTGGATATGCCTATTTTGATCTAGATTACTATTCTGAGGGTGAAATATCTATAACAGTTACTAAAAGAAATTGCCAACCTTACGAAGGAACGGTTGATATTGTTTCTCCTGCACAAAATGTGAATTTGGATAATCAATCAGCAATTTTGGTTGTAGATGGTAACGATGGAATGTTGAATCCTGGAGAAACAGTTGATTTATCAATTGCACTAACAAATTATGGAACCAGCAATTTAAGCGGAGTTACAGCAACTCTAAGTTCATTGTCGTCGGACATCGTTACTATAACCGATCCAACTGTAAGTTATGGTTCATTTGTTTCTGGTCAAACAAAAACAGAAACTGGATTTACATTTATTCTTAGTAGTTCTGCAACTTCTTATGATGATTTGTATTTTATGTTAAGCATAGAAGATAATGCATCCAACACTTGGTATTCTGTAATTCCTATTATAGTTTATGGACCTTATTTATCAGTTATTGATAATGGAAATGTTGCACCCGGCCAAACTGCAGATGTATATATTTCACTTGAAAATTTAGGATTAACTTCGATTGATGGGATATCTGCTGAACTCAGTTATGATGGTGATTTAATTGATGTTATCGAATCTACTATTAGTTGGGGCGATATAACTCCCGGTAATACTGTAGTTTCACAAAATCCAGTTACTATAGCTGTTTCTGGAGATATTGTGAAAGGGACTATAATTTCACTGCCATTGCATATTCAAAGTACTTTTGGTTATGATAGAATTGAGTATTACAATATACAAATAGGTGAAGTTACACCTTACGATCCGATGGGCCCAGATATGTCTGGATATTACATTTACGATTCTGGTGATATTGGATATGATTTAGCTCCGGTTTATAATTGGATAGAAATTAATCCAAGTAACGGTGGATCAGGTACAAGTTTAAATTTATCTGATAGTGGAGATGGTAATTTTAGTAATGCGATAAGTTATGTTAATCTACCATTCAATTTTAGATATTATGAAGTTGAGTACGATGAAATTACTGTGTGTACAAATGGTTGGATTGCCTTTGGTCATTCGGAACTAGAATCGTTCAGAAATTATCCAATTCCTGGAGCAGGTGGCCCGGTTGCTATGGTTGCAGCATTTTGGGATGATTTGAAAACAACAGGTGGTGGAAATGTATATGTTGATTCTGATAATGAAAGAGTCATTGTTGAATGGTCAAATATGAAAACTCAGAATAATAACCATACAGAAACATTTCAATTGATTTTATATAATAATCCAATTCCACCGTATGGAAATGGCGAAATTAAACTGCAGTATAAAACTTATAACAATACATCATCAGGCAACTACTCCGGTTATACACCGATACACGGAGGATATTGCACAATTGGTACTGAAAATCATTTTAGTAATGATGGTTTACAATATACATTCAATAATGAATATGCTCGGGCTGCAATGGTTCTAGATGATGAAACTGCTCTATTTATTACAACTCAAGCTCCAATAACAATGCCAATTCCTGCTTTGTCATATACTCCTGGGTTGCTTGATTTTCAAATTTTTCAAGGTCAATCAGCTACTGAAGAAATTGTAATATCAAATAATGGTGAGAGTGGCTCAATGTTAACTTATGATGTTGATATAGAATATCCAGAATCTACATCTCCATTTGATAATACAGGTGGTGGTCCTGATAATGCAGGTTATTTTTGGAGTGATTCTGATATAAGTTCAGAAATTGAATATAATTGGATTGATATTTCAACTAATGGATCTCAATTAGAATTTTCAACAAATGACCAAGCTCCTCCAGCAATTGATTTAGGTTTTGATTTTCCTTTTTACGGACAATCTTATAACCAGTGTATTGTAAATCCTAACGGTTGGGTCGGTTTTGGTAGTGATAATACATCGTGGAATAATGCAGGAATTCCATCTGTTTCTGCTCCTCAACCAGCTATATTTGCATTTTGGGATGATTTGAGTCCTACAAACAATGGTGCTTCTGGTTGTTACGATGATGGTGGGAATGTATATGTGCGTTCAGAAGGTGATAAATTTATTGTATGGTTTGATGATGTTTATCATTGTTCAGAGACTTATTCTGGGTTGTATGATTTTGAAGTTGTTATTTATGATAACGGAAATATTGATATCAATTATAGAGAAATGCAAGGTACAGTAACAAGTAGCACAATTGGAATTCAAAACGCAGTAGGTAGTGATGGTTTACAAGTTGTTTACAATAATAACTTCGTTCAAGATCAGTTATCATTGCAATTTAGAAAACCAAGTACTGCTAATTGGTTAGATTTAACTTCTAGCAACGATCTTTCTGGAGAGCTAGAATATGGTGAATCGACTAGCATTACTGTAGAAGCAAATTCTGCTGAATTACTTGAAGGATTATATAGTGCATCAATTAATATTCAAACAAATGCCCAACCATTGGCAGAAATCCCAGTTTCAATGACTGTATCTTATGCTGCGGTTACTATAGATTTACCTTTCCAAAATGGTTGGAATTGGTTTTCAGTAAATCTTGAAAATAATGATATGGGTTTAGAAAATGTGCTATCAACACTCGGTGAAAGCGCTAATCTAATTAAAAGCCAAACTGGATTTGCAACTTATTACGAAGGTTTTGGTTGGTACGGTATGGATTTAATTGAAAATGAAAAAATGTATATGATTAATATGCTTGCCAGTGAAAATTTAGTTTTCCAGGGTATTCCTGTTGATTTTGTTAATACACCAATCAGCTTATCTGATGGTTGGAACTGGATTGGTTATTTACCTCAGTTACCAAATACCCTAAACGAAGCACTTTATAGTATTGGAGATTTAGGTAGTTTAATTAAAAACCAAACTGGATTTGCAACTTATTACGAAGGTTTTGGTTGGTACGGTATGGATTCTATGGATCCAGGACTTGGATATATGTTGCAAATGTCTGATTCAGCTCAATTGATTTATGGTGCTCCAGATGGATTAACCAAAATTAAAAATAGTGAAGTTAATGAACTACACTGGAGTGTTGACTATCGTGCATTTGAATATAATATGACAATTACTGCCCAATTAGATAATATATCAGAGGGAGATGTTTTATCTGCGTTTGTTGGCGATGAAGTTAGAGGAGTTACAGAAGCAACATATTTCCCATTATCAGATAGCTATACTTTTAATCTAATGGTTTATGGTGAAACTGATGAAGAGCTCACTTTTAAAGCATTCCAATCAGGAAGAGAAGTTGAAGTAAATGGTAAAGTTACATTTGAGATTAACGGTATTGTTGGTAACGACTTTGAACCGATTTTACTGAAGACTAACAATCTACCAACTGAATTTGGATTATTACAAAATTATCCAAATCCGTTTAATCCTTCAACGGTTATAGGTTATCAGTTAAAAGTTAACAGTGATGTTAGAATAGATATTTTCAATATCAATGGGCAATTAGTTGAAGAATTAGTACAAGGTGAATTAGAAGCAGGATATCATTCAGTAGTTTGGAATGCTGATAATTTTGCATCTGGTGTATATTTTGTTAAATTGCAAGCTGGTGCCTTTATACAAACGCACAAGCTAGTATTGATGAAATAGAGGAATTTTAGTTAAAAGGACAGAACGGTGGTTATTGGAACACTTATAATTTTATTGTTAATAATGGTTTTGTTTGGTATTTGGGAAGTGTACCAACATCATCGTTCTATATCCAATATTCCGATTAGAATTCATATAAACGGGGCACGCGGTAAATCTAGTGTAACTCGATTAATTTCTGCTGGTCTGAGAGCAGGTGGATTTAGAACTATTGGTAAAACTACAGGTTCTGCACCTCGAGTTATAGATATAGATGGCAAAGATCGCATTATTCATCGGCTTAGGTCCGCATCAATAGGTGAGCAGATAAAATCTATAAGAAGTTTTTCAAAAAAGAAAATTGATGCATTAGTAATAGAATGTATGGCTGTCTTACCTCAATATCAGTGGATAGCAGAGCACAAAATGGTAAAATCCACAATTAGTGTAATTACAAATGTTCGGCCTGACCATATTGATGAGATGGGACCAACAATGGAAGATATTGCTAATTCTTTAGGAAATACAATTCCATTCAATGGAACATTGATTACTGCTGAACGGGATATGCTTCACACACTTTCAAAAGTTGCGGAAAGCAGAGATACCGATGTTCAAATAGCTTCACCAGAAATTGTTACTGAAGAATTTATGTACAAGTTTCCCTATGTAGAGCACCGAGAGAATGTTGCTCTTGCATTAAAAGTTTGCAGATTACTCAAAATAGATGACAAAACAGCTCTAAAAGGGATGTTGAATGCTCAACCTGATCCTGGTGCATTGTTCATTCAAGAATTGAAATTTACAGGTTCTGAGAATTATTTTGTTAACGCTTTTGCAGCAAATGACCCACAGTCAACTCACACTATTTGGGAATCTGTATCGAAAAGATTACCTAATTATCCAGCCTGCGTATTTTTGAATACACGAGATGATCGTCGTTCACGAACCGAACAATTATTAGAAATGACATTCCAAAAAATAAAACCTTCTAAAATTATTATTCGTGGAGATAATATTCCAGATATTAACAATTATAAAAATGGTTTTGATTTTGATTTGAGCATTTTCCCAAATTCTGCTGATACAGAACAAATAATTAGTGATTTTGAGTCAATGAATAATCACATTATTTTTGGTATTGGAAATATGGTTGGATGGGGTGAACAACTAGTAAAAGAACTAAGGGAATATAAAAATAATGGTTGAAATTGCAATTGGTTTAGGAATATTCCTGAGTTTGGTTTTCACAGAAACCTTAGGGGTTACCGCCGGTGGATTAATTGTTCCGGGTTATATAGCATTGAATCTAAACGACCCTTTGCGTGTGATTAGCACATTTGCAATTAGTTTATTAGTGTTTATGGTGGTAAAAGGTTTCTCGGATAAACTGTTGATTTACGGAAAACGTCGTCTGGTATTTTCTTTATTATTGGGCTTTATATTTGGTTACTTATCAAGACAACATTTATCTTTCCCACAGGATGATTTGAATTTATCATCAATTGGATATATTATTCCAGGTTTGATTGCAAGTTGGATGGACCGTCAAGGTGTTGTAAGGACGATTAGTGTAATTGTTATTACAGCAAGCATCGTCCAGTTAATGTTAATGATTTTTGAAAAAGGGTTGATTCATAATGTTTAGACCACAAATACAAAAAACTCAAACTCTAGTAGCATTAGCGGTATTTTGTGCAGTTATGGTGTATTGGTCCTTTCATTCAACAGTTGTGCATGAATCTAGGGGTTACGAAGATAAAATTAATGCAACTGATATTATGTCAAGTGCTTTGAAATCGCTTAAAACATTTGGTAAAACAGAAAAAAATGTTATTATCTACAAAGATATTGATCCAAATTTTTCAGGATTAATTTTCAAAGATGATACCAAATTAAAAACCGGACCAGGTGATTTGGAATCAAAACAAACAACATTAAAGCCAAACTTTTCAGCATTAGTTGTCGATTTGTTAATTGAAGCAGGTGTTAAAACAGGCGATACAATTGCAGTTGGAATGACAGGTTCTATGCCTGGAGCAAACATAGCATTATATAGTGCATGCGAATCTCTTAATGTTGTTCCTATTGTAATATCTTCTGTTGGTGCATCAATGTGGGGTGCAACTGATACAAATTATACTTGGCTAGATATGGAAAATCATCTTTACAACGAAAATATAATTTCTTATAAAAGTATTGCGGCATCTTTAGGAGGTGTTGGAGACTGCTTGCGGAAAGATGGAAATTTTGGAGGAGCAGAATCAAGGCGAATTGCAGAAAAGGCAATTGATCGAAATAATGTGAATCTTATCGATTATGAAGTTCCAAGAGGGAGGAAAAATCTAAGCAAGAGTATTGAACAGCGAATGGAATTATACAGAAGAGTTGGAAGTTTAAGCTCTTATTCTGTTTATGTTAACATCGGAGGAGGTGTATCGAGTCTTGGCGTAGGAGGTGGAGATAAAGTCCGAAAATCTGGTGTACTTTCTGCAGATGTTGTAAATAGTTATGACCTTAATAATTCAGTAGCCAAAGTGTTTGCTGAGAATGGTATCCAAATTATTCATATTTTACAAATACCTAAACTTGTGAAAAATATAATTCCTTGGGGAAGTGACAAACTTCCTATTGGAGAAGGAAAATTATTCTATGATAAAAGATACAATTTGTTGGTTACAGTTTTTGCTTTACTACTTTCTTTAGGGTCTGTAATTGCAGTTGGAATCGTAAGTCATCGGCAAATCAAAAAGCGAATGAGTACTTTTGAACCTGAATCAGTTATTTAATCATATGATAAATTATAAATTATATTTTGCAGTACTATTTTGTGTTTTCACTTTTGGGAAAACGATAAATCCTACTGAGATTACTAAAAGTGAAATATTAGAGATAAAAGGAAAAACAAGAGAGTATTTTTCTGCTTCAAGCAATCTGTTACAATATAAAGTTGCTGGACCTAGGTTTTTCAGATTAATCTCTCGTTGTGCAGTTCCGCAGGATTTAAATCTTGATGTTAATTATAGCTTTGAGATTAAAATTGATAACGAATACAAATTTGCTACTTCTCACAGTACAAATATTTTTGAGAAAATTCAGTCAAACCAACATCCAGGATATGGCTATACAATCTCTAGAAATGATATAATTTATGTACCTAATGGTGATCATACAGTTTCTCTTATACCGACTGATAACAAAAATCCAATATTATTTAGAATGATAACTCACAATCTTAACCAGAGAAAAGAAGAATCTGAAGTTATTATAGGATTTAATGAACAAATTATTCATCATTTAAAAGTTGGAAATAGTTCATTACCATACACTTTGCTAGATTCAGAAAATAAATTTGAATTTGAGATTGAAGGTAAAGGATTTGTTGATATAATCAGTAGATTAGTTATTGAAAATGACAATTCTGAAAATGGAGTATATAGTATAGTTGTTCAAAAAGATGGCAAAGAATATCGAACTTACCATCTTCAAACAGAAACATCTAATCAAAGTACTATAATCGAAAATTCTGATATTATTCCCGGGAAGTGGCGAACATCTCAGATAAAAGTTCCTACAGGGAAACACCATTATACTATTCGATGTTTGAATGATAATCAATCAATCTACATTAGATGTTTACAGCATTAATCGAGATGAAATATCACAAATTATTTTTTCTTTTTATGCTATTTGGAATGAATCTAAGTGCATCGTCTTTTATTGTTGGTTTTAAAGTACCAGTCTATTTAACTGCATCAATCCGGTTTGGGTATGATTCAAATGTTTTGAAATTGTCGTCAGAAGAACAAAGTCGAGATGAAGTTAATTTTATTCTAGGTTCTGCAGACACTTTTGATAGTGGATTTACACGAAAAAATCTAATGATTAAATACTCTCCGAGAATTATTGAGAATCACAAAACAAAAATTGTTATGAATATTGCACAAACTGAATACTATCAGCATAGTGATAAATCTTTCGTCTCATTTTCGGTTTCTGCGGAACAACATTTCGATAGTTATCATTGGTTAAAATTTAGATATTCTAATTTACCAACATATTACATTAGACCGTATCGAGATTCAGATACATTTTCAGATGGATTGCAGTCCTGCGATTTTTCGAACGAAAACATTCGGCTTATTTATTCTGTACCGGTGTATAACAAAACTTCAATTAAAATCAGACTAGGAAGAACAAAATTATATTACAATCCATATTTTACTGAATTTGATACCGATGTTACAAGTTTTAGGACAACACTAAGTATTTACAAAATTAAACCCTTCAAATTTATTGCTTGGGCAGAGCTTGGAACAGGCAATAATATTTCTTACTTGTCAGAAACCACTTCTTCAAAATTTGATAGATCTTACAAATATAATCAATTTGGAGGAGAAATCGAATGGTCTCCAAAGTCTATTATCAAATCAGTTGGATTTTCGATTGATATTCACCAACGATATTATTTATCTGAGGGAGAAGATGATCCTTTACACAGCGGACGAAAACACGAGGATGTTAAATCCATGGCTTGGATTAAAAAAGATGTTACAAATAAACTTGGATTTAGTCTATCTGTAGTCAATCGTCAAAAAACTACATTTTCCGATTATTCGTGGGTTCAAGATTTAAAGAGTTATAATAAATTTGAAATTTGGCTGGGATGTTCCTATAAAATGTATTTTAATTTTCTGTATTAATGAGGTTGATAAAGATGAAAAAATTACTAATAATCGCAATATTGTTTTTTGGTTGTATGAATCCGGAAGATCCAATAATTGATGAAGAAATTTTACCGACAGTCATAATTCCAACTATTGGATTTTGTAGAGATGTTGATATTCGTGATAGTATATTAGTTGCCGCAAACGATGAAAACGGATATATGGTGGTTAGCATAAATGAAAATTTAGATTTTGAAATACTGTATGAAGCTGAACTCGATCCTTTGCTTCACGCAGATAGAGTTAAAATCTCGGATTTATATAATTATTTTTTAGTCCTTGATGTAAGAGATGTGATTGTCAAAGTAGATTTTGCTGATTTTAGTTCTATATCCAGTGTTCTTCCATCACCAGATTCAGAAAATCGTCCAGATGATACTAGAAGTTTTGTGATAGACGAAACCGATCCAAATCTTTTGAGACTATATTCCCTATGGATAGAAAATGATCATTCAGAGATTTATAAAAGAAATTATTGGTATGAAGACATTTCTAATCCTGATTCTATTGTATTCTTTGATTTTCTCGATGCAAATAGCCATCAAGATTTCTACAATTCCAATGCTCAAGAGTTATATTTGTCAGATAGTTTGTTATCTATAGCAAATTCTCAATTAGGAGTTATAGTTTTAAGAAAAGATGGAAATGGTGATTTAACAGAATTATCTAGATTTGATACACCTTTATCTAGCGAAGTTGAAACTGTGTTTAGTGTCGGGAATATTATTTTTTCAGGTTTATCATACAATGGTGGTTGTTATGCAGTAGAACTAGATTTAACAACGGGAGAAGTTGCTGATTCTGTTGATTTTGCTTCCGGTTATAGTGTTAATGGAATTTATGGAGATGAGAATCTGATTGTTTTAGCTTGTGGTTATGATGGAGTATTATTGTATCGTTGGAATTCAGATTTGAACAATGTTGAATTTGTTGCAAAATTAGTATCACAGGGATATGCGTACAAAGTTAAATTAGAAGAGAGTAATGTGTTTGTAGCTACTCGAAATGGAATTGAAATATTTGAAATAGAAAGGTAAAATAATGTTTAAGAAAGTATTAGTATTTAGTCTATTAACTATAGTTTTTGGTCAATTTGATTGGGACGATGGAGGTATTCCTCTTAGGCAAGGTATTCACACAGAATGGCAAAGAACAGCATCCATCGGACATGATGGAGAAGTGATATTTGTTTGGTCTGATACAAGAGATGGTGGAAGAGATATTTTTGCTCAAAAAGTAAATTCTGATGGGGAAATTCTATGGCAAACAAATGGAGCTCCTTTAGTAACTGAATTGGGAAGACAAGAAGATCCGATTGCTATTTCAGATGAGAATGGTGGAATATTTATGATTTGGAGAGATTATCGAAACGAACCTGAACATGGAGATGTATATGCACAGCATGTTCTTTCAGATGGAAACTTGGGATGGGATATAGCTGGAGTTCCACTTTCTATTGTTTCAGGAACTCAGGAATCTCTAAATATGTGTTCAGACGGACTCGGAGGAGTTTTTGTAATTTGGAATGACAAATCTCAAACAAGTAGTGCATCTGGATTTACTTATGGAACTCATATTTCAGCATCGGGAGAGATTGTTGAAGCAGGTATTGGAGTTCCTATTATTACAAGTTCTGGTTCTCATACAAGTGTAAGTTTTGAAAATAGTGGAGATGGATATGCGAGTTTGGTTTGGGAAGATGCTAGAATACCAGGCGAAATAGATATTTACACACAAAGGATTGATTCAAATTGCAATATTTTGTGGGGAGACGAAGGTGGAATCCCAGTTTGTACATTAGCGGGAATTGATCAAAACTCACCAAAGGTAAACCATATCTCTGATAATAGAACAGTAATTGTTTGGGAAGATGAACGCAATGGTGTGGACAATAATGACATCTTTTTGCAAATATTGGACGAATTAGGAAATAAACTACTAGAAAACGATGGACTTAATATTTGCTCAAACGAATTTGCCCAATTCAGTCCTCGAGTTAAAACAGATTCTGATATTATTTTTGTGGTTTGGGAAGATGAAAGAAATGACGATGGAGATATTTATGCACAAGCATATTCTGCCAGCAATGGAATTTTGTGGGAAGAAAATGGAAAACCTATTGCATCACTTGAGAGGAAACAGACTCAAGCTCGTTTAGCTGGAGATGGTAGTGGTGGTGTATATTTTACTTGGATGGATGAAAGAAATGCAGTTCACCCACAGATTGATATATTCTTTCAACAAGTTAATTCTAGTGGAGACTTGGTTTTTCAATCTAACGGAATTGCAATAAGTGAGGCAAGTAATTATCAATTCAACCCAATTGTGAGAAAAGATAATTTCGGTGGAGCTTTTGTTGTATTCGGAGACCAACAAACCGGCAGTATTGATATGGCTGTCCAACATATTGACCAAACAGGCACCACCTTTGAAAACAATGGTAAAATTATTTTTACTGGACTTGATGGAGATGCAATCTCACCAAAATTATTGTATTTAGGAGATAATAAAACTTTAGCTTACTGGAAAGATATGAGAAACGGTGGTGGTACTCCGCAAACTTATGGACAGATTATTACAGGTGATTTTCCGAATATTTCGGAACTAAATGGTCAATTGCTTTGTGAAAATCAATATCAAGATTATCCATCTGCGACACATATTGGTGATCATATCTTCCTTAATTTTCTCTGTGAAGAAGAGGATGGGACTAAAACGCTTTATTATATTGTTCTTGACCAGAACTTGAGTCCAGTAATGGACCCAAATGGATTACCAATCTACGCAAATGAGTGGAATATGAATCAATTAAATATTAGTGTAACTGTCGGAACAGATAATTTTTTGTATGTTGCATATTCAGATATTCAATTATGGGATTATGATATAAAGTTACAGAAATTTGATGAATTTGGAGTTACCCAATGGGCTGACGGTGGCGTAACAGTTACCCAAATGGGAAATGATGATATTGTATTAGGCATAGAGCCAATACAAAACGAAAGTGGTGGGTGTGTTGTGTTTTGGGAAAATAACAGCGATGATACTAATTTAGATTTATATGCCCAAGCCGTAGATTCTGATGGTAATTTTCCAGATGAGTGGGTTTCAAATCCGTTGGTTATATCTGATGGAAGTGGAGATCAGACTGCTTTAAAAACTCTTCGAACCGATGATGGTGTGTTTATGGCCTGGAAAGACAGTCGTAATGGAACTGATTCCGATATTTATGGCCAGTTTATATCTGATAATGGACAAATTATCGGAGAAGAAAATGGAACATCGATTGTTACAAAAGCCAATGATCAGCTAAATCCATCGTTTGACTACGATTTCTCTCATAATCGTTTTATGGTTTGTTGGGAGGACTTTGAAAATGGAATGAATTATGATGTTTTATGTAGCGAAATTGATATGTCAGATGGAATGAATGTAGATGATGAAGTAGTTTTAGCTGGAGGGGACGGAGATCAATTAGCTCCATTTGTTTATTTCAAGGAATTGTTTTATGTAGATGGTGTTGAAAGATTTATGTTTGTTTGGGAAGATAGTAGAATGGGTTTAGGTACCGATATTTATTATCAAGAAATAGATTCTGTTGATAATTTAATGTTTGAAGAAGGTGGAATTGTAATTTGTGATGCGGATTTTTCACAACAATCACCCAAGATTGAATTATATTCCGAAGATCAACAGTCCTATGTAATTTTATGGGAAGACTTAAGAAGTTCAGGGAAAGAAGAGCTAAGAAATACTTATGTCCAGTCTAGATCTTTTTATGAATATGCAGATAATAATAGTGAATTATCAATAGTCAATTATCAATTACTAAATGCTTACCCAAATCCGTTTAATCCGAGTACAACAATTAGCTATGCGGTAGAGTTAAACGGTCGTTTGTCTCTACAGGTTTACAACATTAATGGCCAACTTGTAGAAACACTAGTTGATGGTAATGTAGATACAGGTTATCATTCAGTTACTTGGAATGCAGAAAATTACCCAAGCGGAATTTATTTTGCAAAATTAATTGCTGGAGATTTTACTAAAACACAAAAATTGGTTTTGGTAAAATAACTAGACAAGTGGTCAGTCCACTTGTTCACTATTATAGGAAATTATAAAGGATTTTATGAGATATAGATTCACATCTATGATATTATTTCTTGTTGGAGCAACCTTTTTGTTTACTCAGGAAGAACTTCACGAAAGGTATCATACTTACGAAGAAATCAGAGAACAGCTTGAATTATGGGATGAACAATTTGGGAACAATACTGAACCATCTCCAGCATTTCCAGGAAGTGGAATTATTTATCAATTAGAAGAAATTGGAATATCATCAACTGACGGACTTCCTTTTTGGGGTGTTAAATTATCATATAACGCCGATATAAAAGAAGATGAAGCTAGAGTATTATTTTTAGGGCAATGCCACGCAGAAGAAATCTATGGAATTGAAATTGCAATGGAGATAATAAAAATGGTTTTGGAACCAACTCCGCCGATCACAAACCTAAAATATATACTTCAAAATGCGGAAATTTGGGTGGTGCCTACACATAATCCGGAAGGATTGCGTGTTGTTCACGGGTATAATGACGACGATATTTGGGTTCAGGATGTTGCGTATAGAAAAAACCGTAGAGATGTAGATTTTAATGGTATTTTCAATTTTGTTGAAGGAGCTGGAAATGATTCTGATGGCGTTGATTTAAATCGAAATTATGACTTTAATTGGTTTAGAGGTGACGAGCTTTGGGAGGGCGACCCATCTCCATATCAAGCACATTATGATTATTACAAAGGTGAATATCCATTTTCTGAATTAGAGCTACAAGGAATAAGAGATTTTGTAACTGACAAGAATTTTTTGCTATCTATTGCTTATCATAGTTCTCGTTCTGGCAATGTATCAGAACAAGTCATATATTCTTGGGAGTGGGAAGGCAATAAATATCCCCCAGATTTCCCTGTAATTAGTACAATGGCTGAAAATATTGCAAATTTAATCCCTACTGAGACTGGGATTGATTTTCAGTATTATATTCCTGTTGCAGGTTCATCTCGTAAAGGAAGTGCGCACGATTGGTTTTATGCGAAAGATGGTTGTATTCAATATCTAATTGAAACTGGGACTGAAAATTTGCAATCCGATGATGTAGATATAATTGATGGCACAATTGAACGAAATTTGAGAGGTGCGTATTATTTAATGAACCGTGCAGTTGGTTATGATTCAGGAGAATATGGTGCTGAAAAGTATCAAATAACTGGGAATGTATTTGATTCTCAAACGATGGAGCCAATTCAAGATGCTGATGTAAGAATTGTTGAAATGGACGGGAAAATGTTGGAAAATCGAACAACAGACGAATTTGGTAGATATAGACGGTTACTGGTTCCTAGTACTTTCAATATTGAAGTTGAAAAAAGAGGATACGAAAAACAGAGTCTTCAGTTTACTCCAAGTAGTTCTGTGATTTTACAAGAAGATTTTTACTTAGAACCGTTGAATGAATTCCATTTAACTCTGAATTTAAATTCACCCTCCTCTGTAGAAATTAGCATTTCTGATGAGTATGGAGAAACAAGTTACACAAATATCGAATCTTCACTTCAATTATTATTACCTAAGAATTCATATTACATCACAGTATTTGGTGAAAACTTATTATCGCAATTCATTGATGTTGAGTTGTTTTCTAACTTGACTTTGGATATCTTTATTGAATATTCCGAAATTGTGTTTGATGAAGGTTTTAATAATCTAGATAATTGGGAGATCGTGTCAGGTAGTTGGTTAGTTGAAGATGGCATGTTACAATCCCAAAACGAAAGTTTGTACCCAAATAATAGTATTTTAATTCGGTCAAACATCATCAATCTTATTGATGTAGATGAAATGGAATTAAAACTCAATTTCCAATATGAAATGGAATGGGAAACTGATTCGTTGTTTATCAGATTTATTAGTGAACAAGATACTTCTGAAATATTCTGGGATGACCAAAATTGGACTTTACATGAAGAACATCATCCAATTTCAATTTCTGGAGAATCAATGTTCATAGAAATAGAAATTAGACCGGACAATACCGTTGGGTATAGAGGATTGAAAACTGATCAATTATCTATTTATAAAGGTAATGGGAATATTGTTAGTAATGAAATTAATAGCTTACCAGTCCACTATAATTTGTTTCAAAATTATCCAAACCCATTCAATCCAAGAACAGTTATTGGTTACTCAGTAGAGACAAGCGGTTATTTGTCTCTACAAATTTATAATTTACACGGACAACTTGTTGATGAATTAGTAAGCAGTGGCAGTAGGCAGGAACCGGGTTATCATCAAGTTATTTGGAATGCAGAAAATCATCCAAGTGGAATTTACTTTGCAAAATTAGTAGCAGGAGATTTTACTTCAACAAAAAAATTATTATTACTAAAATAGGAAAACAAAATGACAAATATTAAAAGCTATGCAAACAAACTAATTCTGATTGTGGTTGTTTATTGTTCAACAATTTTTGCAGTTGATTACATCCCATTATCTCAAAAATACATGAATAACATTGATAGAGACGCTGAATATACCCGGGGAAATTATTTAATAGTACTTGCTCATAGTGATTTAAACGATTATCTAACAAATCCCAATGATGTGCCAATATATGGTGGGGATTTTGTTGAGTTTAAACGAACACAAGGTTTTGATGTGGATGTTATCTCTATGGACGAAGAAGGTATATCTACTGCAGACGAGTTGAAAACACATATTGAAAATTACTACAATCAACATCCATTATTGGAGTATGTGTTATTGGTAGGAGATGTGAACGGGACTTTAATAATTCCAACATTTTTTATCAATTCAATAAATGAAGATGAAGAAGATGTTACAGATTATCCATATACATTTTTTGATAATCCTTTGCAACCGAATTTTTTTCTTGGTCGATGGTCTATTAGAAGTAGCGGAGATTTGTTAAATATTAAAACTAGGTCAATGCAATATTATCTAATGGAAGAGGTTTCTGAAAATGCAGATTATTTGAATAGTGCGTTGTTAGTTGCAGGAAATTATAGTACAAACGATGGTACTGAAATACCTCCATCTAGTTGGCCAGTTACACCTGTTTGGACATCATATTGGTTAATGGATCGTTTGTATGGTTATGGGTACACAGATATTGACACAGCATTTTTTCACGCAGATTATCAAGTTGAAGAAAATCCTCTTGTTGTCAATTCTTGGACAGATGGTGTTGGAGTAATAAATTATCGTGGTTGGGGTAATTCTCACGGTTGGCATAAACCCGCATTTTATATTGAAGATATTAATGATTTGAATCACGGATGGAATCTCCCAATTGTTATGAGTTTTGTTTGCAATACTGGAGATTTTGGCGCAGATGTTCCACCGCAAAGTGGACCTGCTAAATGTTTTGGAGAAGAGTTATTAACACGAGGAACTCCCTTTAGCCCTAAAGGAGCAGCAGCAATGGTTGGACCATCAGACCTTGATACTGATACAAAATATAATAATGTAATTTGTGCAGTAATGTGGGATAATTTACTCGAGGAAAATGTTTCTGAATTAGCTCCTGCACTCTTTTCTGGGAAACAATCTTTAATTGCAGAATTTCCAGAAAATCCAGATGGGGTAGTGGAGTTTTATCATCATGTCTATGGTATTTTGGGTGATCCTTCAATTTCTGTGAGATTACACGAACCAAGCGAAATTGATGTTGACTATGTTTCAGACAACTTGAATCAATCGTATATTTTTGTAGAAGTCTATGAAGAAACAGAAAGTAATCCGATTGTTAATGCTGTAGGTGCATTAATGTATAATGGAGAACTAATAGGTAAAGCACTCACTAATTGGAATGGCGATTTATATATTGATTTTGATGGAGTGCCAAATGGCTCGACTTTAGACTTATACATCAATAGTCCGCAGTATTATCAAAAACATATAGTTTTCAATTATATCGAGGATGGCGGAACACCATACGACCCAGATGTTTTTTTAGCATTTGATATTACTCCGATTCTATCAAATGGAGAGACTTATATTTCCCCAAATGAAGATATTGATTTTTCATTAGAAATTTTCAATTACTATTCAGAAACACAACAAATCACAGTTTATATTGAAGATTTTCAGGAAGTTATGGAAAATGATAATTCTACACCAGAAACGATAGAAATTCCTGCATTGAGCTCTAGCGAAACTGGAGTTCTCTTTAGCGGAAACCTTGGGAATTATGCAATTGGCAGCAGAATTATTTTTGGTGTTGGTTTTGAAATTGACGGAATTCAAGTTGGTGGAAATTATATAGAAATTATGATTGGACCAGTTGCAGAAACTGATCCGGTTCCTGCTGATAATTACGGATATTGGGCTTATGATAATTTGGATTTAAGTTATGAAGAATCTCCAGTTTACGATTGGGTTGAGTTGAATCCAGATGACGGTGGTTTAGGTACAAATCTTAATTTAGTGGACGATACTGTTACAGAAATTGAAATTGGATTTACATTCAAATATTATGGGGTGGAATACACAACCGCAACTGTTAGTTCAAACGGATGGCTATCATTTGAACCTTGTCAAATCCCGTATTTCTGGAATTTCTCAATCCCGATGCCGTTAGGACCATCTGCCCTAGTTGCACCATTTATGGACGATTTAGATGATAATGTCGGTACAGAACCCTTTAATGTATTTTTATTTTCTGATAATGAACGATTGATAATCCAATGGGATAATGTATCAAATGGCGAGGATGACGAAAATTGTCCAGATTGTGTTAAAGAAACATTCCAGTTAATATTAAATAATCCAAGTACTTATCCTACTCCAACTGGAGATGGTGAAATTATATTCCAATATCAAGAAATTCACGATATTGATTTGAACGGCAACTATTCTACAATAGGGATTGAATCTCCAGATCAAAACAGTGGATTACAATATCTTTTTAATAACCAATTAAGTTTGGGAGCATCACCTATAGTTGAAGGAACTGCAATTAAAATAACAACAACACCACCTGCAAATTCTCTCAAAAATCAGGAAGAAATTAGTATAAAGGATTACTTATTGTTAAGTAGTTATCCTAATCCATTTAATCCAGTTACAAATATTACATATTTTCTACCAACATCAGGTGCTACAACAGTTAATGTTTACAATCTTCTTGGTAAAAAGTTAATCACATTGTTTAACGGATATCAATCTGCAGGGAATTATAATATCACTTGGGATGCATCAAGTTATTCTACTGGGTTGTATTTTGTGCAAGTAGTACACGGAAATCGAAGCAGTTATGTTAAAGTTGTACTCTTAAAATAAAGCTGTTACAAATTGATACAATTTAGATGTATCAATTGTTATCAAAATTAGTTATTTTATATTGAAGTATATTGTAATTATTATTACTTTATGTTTGTATTCATATTTATTAGAGGAGATTTATAATTGTTTGTGCAAAATATGTGATTAGTGTCACATTGTTTTAGGGGTTTTTACCCTTATTTTTGTACAATATATTGTGAATAATTTTTTATTTAACAAACAAAAACGAAGGATAAAAGAGGAGATAATCATGATTATCAATAAAAGAACAAAAATGTTGTTATCGGTTGTAATATCAACCTTAGCAACATTTATTTTTGCAAGTACACCAAATTGGACGGTGTATCCACCAGCATTTGAGTTTAATGCAACTCAAACTGGTATAGTTTATTTTAATGGAAACGAATCCGCAGATGAGAATGATTTAGTAGCTGTATTCGTTGATGAAGAATGTCGTGGAGTTTCTAGTCCGACATTTTTCCCAGTTACCGGTAGATATACTGTAAATATGATGATTTATAGTAATGTGACTACCGGAGAAACGATGACATTTAAAGCTTATGATGCATCATCAGATGATATTTTTGATGTTGTGGATTATACTTACGAATTTTTAGTAAATGAAAATGTGGGTAACGATATGACACCTGTAGAATGGTATTGTATAGGTGGAGGAAGTGAAAACCAACCACCGGTAGCAATAGATGATACCTATGAGACAGAAGCAGGAGTTACACTGACTGTAGAAGCACCTGGTGTATTAGGTAATGATTATGATGCAGATGGTCGAGAAGCACCGGGTTGGAGTGTGTATGTACCAGCATATGAATTTAATGCAACAATGACCAGTGTAATATCATTTAATGGAGAAGAATCTATAGATGGTGATGATATGGTTGCAGTATTTTTTGAAGACGAATGCAGAGGTGTTGCAAGTCCGAGTTTCTTTCCAGTAACAGGAAGATATACAGTAAATATGATGATATACAGTAATGTATCAACTGGTGAAACAATGTCGTTCAAAGCGTATGATGCTAGTGAAGATTTAATAGGCGATGTTGATTATATATTTGATTTTGTAGCAAATGCAAATATAGGTAATGATATAACTCCAGTAGAATTAGAATGTGTATTTGAAGTACCAGGAGGATTGACAGCAGAGTTATCTTCTGGTCCAAATCATGGTGAATTAGATTTTAATTCAGACGGATCATTTTCATATTATCCATACTCTGATTTTGTAGGAATAGATATATTTACCTATAGAGCATATGATGGAGAAGCTTATTCAAATGAAGCTTTAGTAAGTATATCAATTTCACAGGGAGCTATTTATGGATGTACCAATCCTGCGGCTTGTAACTTTGACGAGTTAGCAACTGCAGACGATGGAAGTTGTTATTTTGAAGATACCGTTACTTGTTATGAAGATATAGATGGTGATGGCTATTTCAATGCAACAGAAGATTATACAGCTTGCGATGCAGTATGTTCAGACTTAGGAGAAGCTTGGTCAGATGATGCTGGAAATGGAGCTGAAGTATTTGGTTGTACAGATGAAGAAGCTATCAATTATAATCCTTATGCAACAGAAGATGATGGAAGTTGTTATTACAATACAGCACCTGTAGCAATAGATGATACCTATGAGACAGAATCAGGAGTTACACTGACTGTAGAAGCACCTGGTGTATTAGGTAATGATTATGATGCAGATGGTCGAGAAGCACCGGGTTGGAGTGTGTATGTACCAGCATATGAATTTAATGCAACAATGACCAGTGTAATATCATTTAATGGAGAAGAATCTATAGATGGTGATGATATGGTTGCAGTATTTTTTGAAGACGAATGCAGAGGTGTTGCAAGTCCGAGTTTCTTTCCAGTAACAGGAAGATATACAGTAAATATGATGATATACAGTAATGTATCAACTGGTGAAACAATGTCGTTCAAAGCGTATGATGCTAGTGAAGATTTAATAGGCGATGTTGATTATATATTTGATTTTGTAGCAAATGCAAATATAGGTAATGATATAACTCCAGTAGAATTAGAATGTGTATTTGAAGTACCAGGAGGATTGACAGCAGAGTTATCTTCTGGTCCAAATCATGGTGAATTAGATTTTAATTCAGACGGATCATTTTCATATTATCCATACTCTGATTTTGTAGGAATAGATATATTTACCTATAGAGCATATGATGGAGAAGCTTATTCAAATGAAGCTTTAGTAAGTATATCAATTTCACAGGGAGCTATTTATGGATGTACCAATCCTGCGGCTTGTAACTTTGACGAGTTAGCAACTGCAGACGATGGAAGTTGTTATTTTGAAGATACCGTTACTTGTTATGAAGATATAGATGGTGATGGCTATTTCAATGCAACAGAAGATTATACAGCTTGCGATGCAGTATGTTCAGACTTAGGAGAAGCTTGGTCAGATGATGCTGGAAATGGAGCTGAAGTATTTGGTTGTACAGATGAAGAAGCTATCAATTATAATCCTTATGCAACAGAAGATGATGGAAGTTGTGAATATGAAGAACCAACAGAAAATCATTTTATTCCAATCTATAGTGGTAATCCATACTTAGCAATGAATCTTTATGCTTTCAGCGCAACATTGGATGGACTAAACTTAACATCGGAAGATGAAATTGGTATCTTTGATGGTGATTATTGTGTTGGTGCTGGAGTTTTAGAAGGTGAAATTGATGGTTATTTCCCAATGGTAGCATCAACTGACGATCCAACGACAGACGAGATAGATGGATTTACTCCTGGTAATGAAATTACATTCAAACTTTGGGATGCTAGTGAAAGTGCTGAAATTTTCTTTGTGATTCCAACTTACTATCAAGGTGATGGTATGTTTGCTTCACAAGGAACAGCTACATTTGATCTTGAAGGTTTGAGTATGATTGACCAAACCGTAGACCTTACCTCTGGCTGGAACATAATGTCATTTTACAATGAACCAAGTGATATGAACTTACAGACTATAGTTCAGTCATTAATAGATGATGGGACATTACTAAAAGTACAAGATGAATCAGGATCAGCAATAGAAGATTTAGGATTCCCCATAGGTTGGGTAAACAATATTGGAGATATGGAAGTAACAGAAGGTTATTACATTAAAGTAAATGATAATACTAACCTATCAACACTAGGTCAACCAATACTCCTTCCTTATGATATTTCACTTACAGCTGGATGGAACATAATGGGTTATCCTCTAACATCAGGACAAGATGCTTTATTAGCGGTTCAATCGTTGATAGATGCAGGTACTCTACTAAAAGTACAAGATGAATCAGGATCAGCAATAGAAGATTTAGGATTTCCAATTGGCTGGGTAAATAATATTGGTAATTTTGAACCAGATGAAGGATATTATATCAAAGTATCAACAGATACAGGAATTACTTTGGATGAGGGTACAGTCCAATTATCAAGAGGAGAAAGCTATCGAGATGATCCTCAACATTTCACCCCGGTATATGAAGGTAATCCATATTTAGCAATGAACTTGTATGCACTTAGTGGTATGATTAATGGAGCAAATCTAACAGTTGGCGATGAGATTGGTATTTTTGATGGTGATTATTGTGTTGGAGTAGGAGTACTTGATGGTGAAATAGGAGATTATTTCGCAATGGTAGCAGCAACTGATGATCCAGGTACTGGAGAGATAGATGGATTTACAGCGGGTAATACAATTACATTCAAACTCTGGGATGCAAGTGAAGGAATAGAAGTTACAGATGTAGTTGCAACTTACAATCTTGGTGATGGAACTTTCTCATCTCAAGGAACTGCTACTTTTGATTTAGAAGGAACAGTTTCTACAGGTGGTGCTCCTGATTGGTCAGTTTATGCACCAGCATTTGAATTTAATGCTACTATGACAGGGGTGGTTTCATTTTATGGTGAAGAATCGGTTGATGGTGATGATATGGTAGCAGCATTTTTTGAAGACGAATGCAGAGGTGTTGCAAGTCCAACATACTTCCCGGTAACTGGAAGATATACTGTAAATATGATGATATACAGTAATGTGACTACCGGAGAAACGATGACATTTAAAGCTTATGATGCATCTGTTGATGAAGTTTACAATGTTGATGGATATGCATTTGACTTTGTTGCTAATGCAAATATTGGTAATGATATTGAACCAGTAGAATGGTATTGTGCTGGTGGTACGAGTAACCAACCTCCAATTGCTGTTGATGATTTTTATGAAATTGATGAGGGTAACACACTCACAGTTGATGCACCTGGTGTATTGGCAAATGATAGTGATCCAGATGGCCGAGAAGCTCCGGGATGGAGCGTATATGCACCAGCATTTGAATTTAATGCTACTATGACAGGGGTGGTTTCATTTAATGGTGAAGAATCGGTTGATGGTGATGATATGGTAGCAGCATTTTACGAAGACGAATGTAGAGGTGTTGCAAGTCCAACATACTTCCCGGTAACTGGTAGTTATACTGTAAATATGATGATATACAGTAATGTATCAACAGGTGAAACAATGTCTTTCAAAGCGTATGATGCTAGTGCAGATCTCGTTGGAGATGTGGACTACACATTTGATTTTGTTGCAAACGCAAATATTGGAAACGATATAACTCCTGAAGAATTTAACTGTGAGTTTGAAGTAGAAGAAGGATTGAGTGCTGAATTGTTATCAGATGTTGGGAATGGATCATTAGAATTCAATGCAGATGGCTCGTTTATTTATACACCAGCTGGTGGTTTTAGCGGAGAAGATTCTTTCACTTATCGTGCCTTTGATGGTGAAGATTATTCTGATGTTGCAACAGTATCTATAACTGTTAATTCAACTGTTGTTTGGGGTTGTACAGATGATTTAGCTTGTAACTTTGATGAGTTAGCTACTGACGACGATGGTACTTGTGAATTTGCAGAAGAATATTACGATTGTGATGGAAATTGTATTAGCGATATAGATCAAGATGGCATTTGCGATGAATTAGAAATTGCTGGATGTACAGATGTTGAAGCTTGTAACTATGAAGATACAGCAACTGACGACGACGGAAGTTGTTATTACGAAGTTACCGTTACTTGTTATGAAGATATAGATGGTGACGGCTATTACAATGATGTTCAAGATTACACAGCTTGTGATGCAGTCTGTTCGGACTTAGGTGAAGCTTGGTCATCTGATGCTGGATCAGGAGAAGAAATATACGGTTGTAGTGATCCTGAAGCAGATAACTACGATGACACTGTAACAGAAGATGACGGTACTTGTGAATATGCTCCGGAAGCTTCGTTTACAACGGATGTAACTGAAGGCTATGCTCCATTAACAGTAACTTTCACAAATACATCTGATTTAGGTTCAGGTTCTGATGTAACTTACCTTTGGGACTTTGGTGATGGTAATCGAACATCAACGGAAGAAAATCCGGCACACATTTTTAGTGCTGGTAACTTCGATGTAACCTTAACCGTTACAACTACTCACGGAAGTGATATATCAGATCCAACAACTATTACTGTTTCCGGAGATAACATTATTCTCTCTGTTAGCGATGTGTCAGTTTATCCTGGTATGGAAGTTAATGTTCCATTTAATGTAATATTCCCAGGTGATAATTTATTCAGTGCGTTACAGATGTCAATTGGAGGATATACTGGGTTAATAGATTATGTTGGTTTTGATTTAGACGGAACACTAATTGGTGAAGCAGATAGTAGAGAATTTATTTGTAATGAACACGAAGGAGTTTTATATATTGCTTGGGCAAGTGCAGAAGATATTAGTGGTTCTGGTGTATTATTCAATCTTGTGTTCAATGTTCCAGAGGATATCTTGGGTGCTGTACCAATTACAATTAATTCTGCATTCTTCGATGATGATACTATTCCTGTCGAATCTACATCAGGAGAAGTATTTGTAAATGAGCATATCTATGGTTGTATGGATGAACTTGCTTGTAACTACGACGAAACTGCAACTGCAGACGATGGAAGTTGTTACTACGAAGATACAGTTACTTGTTATGAAGATATAGATGGTGACGGCTATTACAATGATGTTCAAGATTACACAGCTTGTGATGCAGTCTGTTCGGACTTAGGTGAAGCTTGGTCATCTGATGCTGGATCAGGAGAAGAAATATTTGGCTGTACTGATATAGAAGCTTGTAACTTTGACGAGTTAGCAACAGAAGATGATGGAAGTTGTTATTATGAAGATACCGTTACTTGTTATGAAGATATAGATGGTGATGGCTATTACAATGATGTTCAAGATTACACAGCTTGTGATGCAGTCTGTTCGGACTTAGGTGAAGCTTGGTCATCTGATGCTGGATCAGGAGAAGAGCTATTTGGCTGTACTGATATAGAAGCTTGTAACTTTGACGAGTTAGCAACAGAAGATGATGGAAGTTGTTATTATGAAGATACCGTTACTTGTTATGAAGATATAGATGGTGATGGCTATTACAATGATGTTCAAGATTACACAGCTTGTGATGCAGTCTGTTCAGACTTAGGTGAAGCTTGGTCATCTGATGCTGGATCAGGAGAAGAGCTATTTGGCTGTACTGATATAGAAGCTTGTAACTTTGACGAGTTAGCAACAGAAGATGATGGAAGTTGTTATTATGAAGATACCGTTACTTGTTATGAAGATATAGATGGTGA
>JACKQG010000131.1_pt2 | contig 36256 bp, 29 predicted proteins | sample 8237621 | NCBI WGS metagenome assembly JACKQG01 (sample SAMN15677084, study PRJNA649215) | marine metagenome | biome: marine; feature: Black Sea; material: saline water; isolation source: suspended particulate matter (SPM) from the Black Sea western gyre | collected 2013-06-09/2013-06-10 | depth...
CGTCTTCGCCGGCAAGCATATCGTCTTCGCCGGCGAGCATATCGTCTTCGCCGGCAAGCATATCATCTTCGCCGGCAAGCATGTCGTCTTGACTGTTTTTGCCCTGCTCAACTTCGTCGACAACCGTAAGATTCAGGGGCTCTTCATTTTCAATGGCGACGAACCACTGTTCCTGAACGAACTGAAGCAAAGCATGCGGAAACTGCCCCGATAAATCGGAAAGCTCATCGAGGCTTAAATCTGCGACAGTGGGAGACATCCACCGAGCGACCCACTGTTGTAAATCTTCTTCAAGTGCAGCAGCCCATTCCGTCTGGGTCAACTGAACGAAATCTTCGACGTCTTTCAGCCTTTCGATCGGAGCCCTTTCAAGACGACTTAAGTTCAGATCAGATAACTGATCGAAGCTGTCTCCAACTTCCCCATTGAGAAACCACCTTTTCGTCCAGGCATTGGTTCTTCCCTCGGGATATTTCGCCCAACTATATGTCTGAAGCCCATGGTCATTCAAAGTTTGGAAATCAACTTCAGGGAGTTTAAAGATTTCGATTCCCTGATTCTTTCCCTGGGCCCCTTGCCCTGATATTTCAGAAGAATGACAACCGCCACATGATTCAGCGAAAGGCAGCACACTCATCGCTCCAGTGTTGACTTCTAAAGAATGGCATCCTGCACAAGTTGCAGGTGCTTGATCAGGAACTTCAATGAAGTGCCTCAAACTGTGAGTGCTGTGATCAAAATTAAAGCTACGCGGCTTCAGTCCATATGAATCAGAAAAATCAGCATGACCCTTTGAAAAGGAATCGAACTTTTCTTGATGGCAATTTTGACATCGTCTGTCATTCATATTCAAGAAGGTGCCCGAAGACTGATGTTCTTGGTGACATTGAGCGCATTCAGTCTCATCCTGCAACTCTGATATATCTTTTTCAGGGTACAGCTCAGCCCATGTTGCCGGATCTAACCCATGTGACTTCCGTGAATGATCACCGAGATCATGACAGTTTACACAACCTTGGCTCCCCAGATTATCGTGGGTTCCCCCCAGCACATTCGCAAAAAGGCCACCAAAGCTATTCAAGTTCTCACTGTGACATGCAGCGCAATCTAATTTTCCATGCGCATGAGAGAGAGGGCCTGGTGAGAATATCTCTTGTTGAAAAATCTGGCCTTCATTCTGAGTCATAGCAAAAAGTACCAAACCTAAAGTGAGTACGAATGCACTACGAACTGTCTTGGATCTCCACCAACCTTCGGAATGCATCGGTGAACATTCACTGTCAGTATTCTGACAAAGCCCAGAAGCGGATGGTCCTCTTGAACATGGCTGCCCTGGCCGACCACACGTCCAAGGCTTATCGGGTCGGAGATAACGAGTTTTGCGAGAATCAAAAGATCCTCGATGACCAGAACTCATGATGCCCCTCCCGAAGAAAACCCAAGTACCAAAAAGATATGCAGGGCGATCAGAATAAACAGAACCGCAGTCAAAGGCACATGCAAGAACAGCCAACCTCTGATCCATCTTTGATGCACGATCATTCGATCAAGATCAGATTTTTCTCGAATAAGTTTATGAAAGGGCCTTGAGCTTTCAGTAGAGAACAGTATCGAAGGTGGTAAATATAATGCCAATTTTTGAACTATTGGAGTCGGAATCTCTAGCTCGTTATGCCTTTTACTATGAAGCAAACCGGGTCTGGCATTCAGAAATGGTCGAATGACTTCTGTGTAACCCATTATGATTCTCTCAGACAAAGCACCTTCTTCAACCTTGAGAACCAAAGCATCGGCTTCTTCCAATATTTCACTACGCCTGAAAGGGATTCGTGACGGATGTAAATTTTCAACGTCTGCGCGCATAGGCTTGGGCAACCAACGCATGATGAACCAACCTATAAAGCCTGACCCCATCAATAAAAGGTATATGAAATATAAAGCAACTTCAAAACTACCTTGTGGCCACGCGAAACCAGAATGAACTAAAAACAAATATCCACTCAGTAAACCAATGCCCAAATGCAGTTGCAGCCAACTTGAAGTTTTTCCTATTGGAAGAAAAGGAAACTTCTTTCTCATTCCATATAAAGCAAGAATGATAAAGCTGCCAAGAAGTAACCAACCGCTTTCATATGCAAGACTCACCAATTCACCCGACTTGATATCCAAGTAGTTTTGAATAACAAAAAAAACCAGGATAAGACCCAGCAATATCAGTGGCTTTGGCTGACGGATAGTCATCCTGTAATCTTTTCAATGACGCGCGTCACCTTTGAAATGTCTGAGAAATCAACTCTGTGAAGAGCATCATGCGGGCATGCATTTGCACAAGCAGGCCCAGATGGTTGATCGATACACAAATCACATTTCGTGGCTTTAAGTGCGGGCTTCCCCGTTTCGAGATTAATGATGGGATTCCCGGCAGCATCATGTATTTCAACAGATCTAATGTTGTTGTATGGGCACGACTCTACACATGTACCGCAACCAATACATTCATTGGTAGTAATAATTACATTACCCGTATTGGCTTCTCTGTGAATCGCACCTGTTGGGCAACCCACAAGACATACAGGGTCAGCGCAATGCATACAGGCAGTTGCCACCATGAGCTCTGCATGACGGTGTCCTTCCCTAATAAAGCGAGGGTTACCTCCATGCGTGACGGCACAAGCTTTAACGCAGTCATCGCAATCTGTGCACCGATTCAAGTCGATAATCATCGTCTGGTTGCCGTTGACAATTCGCCTATCCACGAAAAAATCTAGCAACTCGCGAGATATATATCCTTCTTCATTCGACCTGCCAGTCTCAATACCTTTTTGGATTTCCGGCAACACATGTTCGTTAAAATCTGATTTCGGAATAATCACTAGATCTAATGCACCCACGGCTCTAATCGTGTGGAAGGCAACTTCGTCCTCACCCCGTTCGTCCATCCGTGTCAACTCTTTTAATCCGTAAACATCTCCGGGACGCAGATACCCTGTCGTCGATTCTTGGCCACCATCTTTTCGAGTCACTCTCGCAAATCCATTTAGAACTACATAGAGTCCGTCCATATGATGGCCTTGATTCAGGACAACTGCTTCCTGATCCAACAGTGACTTGTCAGAATTTATCACCTTCCTGAAATTGCGATTCCAATCATCTGAACCGTGTCTTTCAAAGACGGCCTTCGAAGATATAGTTCTCTGAACATCTTCTGATAGATTCTGAATCATATTCACAAAGGAAAATATTTGGTGCCTACGATCTCCTATGATGTCCTCTAGGAATCGTTCGAATTCATTCGAACGAGCAAGTAAATCACGAACGCCTTGCCAACGAATTTCGACCAGCTTGCAATCAGTACCTGCAAATACAGATGCCGTCCGAGGGCACCTTCTAAGAGCGGCGATTTCACCAAAGATTTCGCCGATCCCAATTCTTCGTGTCAAATTTTGGCTGACAAACTTGTCAATATCAGTATTTAATCTCGGCTTCCGACCTGCACTCCCAGATATTTCTTCTTGGCTCACAACTCGACTGAATGTTTCCTGTGTTTTTTTCTTTTTGAACAACTGACCGATTGCAGAAAACCAACTTCTTTTTTCTAATTTTGATTTTCGAGCAAAGCGATGCTCTTGAGATTGCTCAAGGTTTACTCTGACCGTTCCCTCGATTGGAATAAGAACAGAGCCACCGTAATCACCTTTTCTGAGAATAATTTCTGACTTTTCGTAAGAAACTATCCGAGCATCATTTTGCAATATGTCCTCAAATGATGATCCGCGCTTTTTGTAATCACTCAATACGATGGAAAGTACCGAGTTCACCTTTAACCAATCCAGAACTTCTTCCGGAACGGGCACCTTGCTAAAGCAATGCTCCCGGGAGTCTATTTCCTGGTTATTGGTTTCATTACGCATCAGGTCTCTCTTCGGAAATCCTCAATTTTTATATTCAGACGGATCAGGAAGTAACGAATCAATGCCCGCTAAAGATGATCCATCCGATGTAGCCGAGAAATTGTCCAAAAACTCTCCCGCTTTTTTCGAAGCAGGAATCAGTGCTTCTCTGGCTTTAAAACTCAACCCCACTGTTTTGAGATATTGAGCAAATTCCAACATACTTTCGTCCTTGGATGCAGCGGCTACAGATATGAACTGCTTCCGTAAGTTTGAAAATCTCTTTGCATGTGTTTTCACATAAATATTCATCGCGTTAGCATTACCTATGGAGCTCAGAAGAACTTCTATTTCAGCAACCATACCCACGACATATAGAACTCTTTTACGTTCCGCCGAAGCAACTTTGTTTTCTTTCCCATTCGTATAAAAATTATTATGGCGCATATTTCCTTGGCTCCATGAAAGGAGCTCGAAATTTGAAACAGCAGGGTGCCCACCCGTCGCCACCAGTTCTTCATGATCAATCACGTGACAACTCACGCAGTTCCTCGCGATGTCTGCGATCATGCTAGGGCGCAACATTCCAGCGGCTTCTGAAGCCTTCCACCGCTTTGCGGCTTCTGCTTCCGTTTCTTCATCCTCTTCCTTGCCGCTAAACTCCCCGTGTACAGTCACCCAGCCCATTCCTGCACCATGGCACGACTCACACGACACTCCTGCTTCGACAGTCATTTCGTTGTGCTCGGAGTCCCACATTTCTGTCCCATGACAACTCGTGCAAAGTGATTCTTTGACTCGTCTTAATCCCATTTTATCAATGATCTCTTTCGCCTTGGGAGATCTGGGCATATCAGTAATCGTTTTATAGTGAACCGTATTCTTCCAAACTTCTGCGGAATGCTTGTGACAATCTACGCACTTTTCAACTCCGACGATCGCCTTATGGTTGAAACCTGGGCCCGTCACTGGCTCCGCTGATTCATCTAGATTTGGCCCATTTACAGCCAATAGGGAGATACTAACCAAGCCAATTAAAACTAACTGTTGAATCATTTTGCATTCTCTTTCATGAATATTTCTTCGACTAAATCTGTCGGTATTTTTCAGGCATCGATTTCTACATCGCCTTCAGGCATTCCAACACACGACAGGCAATTGCCAGCATCTGGTTCAGCCGAAGGTTCATCTTCGTAACTTATCTTCCCGGATACCACTTTCACTTGGCATGTTCCACAACTGCCGGCTCTGCAACTGCTCTCTATTTCGACGTCATGCTCTTCTGCCATATCGAGAATTGAACTCGAGCCGTCCCATGGGACGGTGACGTCACTCTTGGAGAAATGAATCTTTCTAGTTTTAGAATTCAATTTTCCCTGATCTGTTTTTTGATCGCCACTTTCTGGATCTTTCTTTTTCTTCACCGAAGCAGGTCCAAATGCTTCCAACAGAATATCTGAAGACGTCACTCCTGCTTCTTCTAATGCGGGAACCAACGCTCCCATCATCGGTGGTGGGCCACACAGATAAAACTGTGCCTCAATATGGCCAACCGTATCCTTGATCGCGTCAATGCTGAGGAAGCCGGTCTTGATGCCGTCCTCTAATACGGAGTCTTCTTTTGGTGAACTGTAATATGTGTGCAGTGATACATTCGGATTTCCCTCCGCCAATTCTTTGAGGCTTTGAGCGAATGCGTGATCGTCTGAATTTCTAACCGCATGAAAAAAGTGACAGACTCTGTCTATTTTTTTATCGCAGATCGCCTCGAGCATGCTCAATAAAGGAGTGACTCCAATTCCCCCAGCAATAAACACCGCAGGTCGCTGATCATGACGATCTAGGCAAAACTTGCCTGCTGGAGCTTTCACTTCGATGGTTGAGCCAATTTCTAAATCCTCATGAAAGTATGAAGATCCCCGCCCTGGTGGATGACTTGTTCCTGGTGGTGGCGGAACCTTTTTTATAGTCACTCTGTAAGTATTGGAAATCGGATCTCCTGAGCTGAGCGAATAGGTACGAATCAAATGCTTTGATTCGCCAGGAATTTGGAATTTGAATCCCAAATGTTGGCCCGGCTCATATGGACAAATCGCTTCTTCGTCTAAGGGGCTCAGATAAAAAGAGCATATGTCTTGAGCTTCCATCACCCGATTCGACACTCTAAATCTGCGATACCCTTTCCATTTCAGACTTCCTGAAACGACCTGGGTTTTCTCCTGTCGCAGCAACTGATCCTTCAGATCTTTTGCCTCTAACTGGAACCGCTGCGCTCTTAACCTTGATTCCCAAATGGAGTTTACGATCCCCAAGATGGCATCTATGAAAAAGAGCGCCAGCAGTGCGATGGCGACGTAAAATACTACTTCCAAAATACTCCCCTAAAACCTCATGAGGATTTCTGCTCGAAGTCCGTATCCACTTTCTCCGCCTTCTTCTTTTTTGGTATAAGCATCCATCTGCAACATGGTTCTTCCAGTTAACTTTTTCTGGTATCGGGAGCCGAATGCTCCTGCTGCAGGGCCGTCTCCTTCGAGAGGTGAACGCCCACCCAATTCAAAGACCAGGTTTGAAGCACCTTCATCTATTGAAAATTGGTAACCTACTGATCCCCCATATGAATCATCTGCTCTGTTACCGAGTGCGGGTTTATATCTACCCAATCCAGCTGCCGCAAATAACAAACCCGCTTTCCCGAGAGGTCCGCCATTCGTCTCTCCACGTGCAGCCGAAGCGAACTCATCAATCCCCAGAAAGAACGTGGCGTAGGCGTTATCCATTGTGCCTGCGGGGGTCGTTGACGCTTCCGCAAACAGCAATGTGCCATCGCTGACAGCGGCATTGTCCGGATCCGCAGCCATGGAACTGCACAATCTAATCGTCGTGTTAAACGTATTCGTTTTTGATTTAATTCTTTGAGAAGATCCCAATCCCACGAACCAACCAGAACCCCCTTCATCCTCCGGGGCTTCCACATGTACCACATCGAAATCAATTGTTCTTTTGTATGTATCTGCTTCAGCGGAGAAGGAAAGATATCGCGATCCCGTGGACAATAAATTGTTATCGCGACTGACCTCGTCCCATCCGGCAATGACGGTCATACGAGTTGTCGCTGTGCCCGGTATAGAAACAAATCGAGTCACACCGACAGCATCCATTGAGTCATTAACGAGTAGTCCGTCTTGTAGATCGACTCTCCAACGGCCCACGCTAAATCCGTAATCTAACTTCTTAGTTCCATCTGGATCCAAAACGGGAAACAACTCTGAAAGTTCTCCCTCGAAAAAGAAAGTCGTAATGCGGTCATTGACCTCATCGACCCAACCTTCTTCACTCTCCGGTTCAAATACATACCTAGAAAAACTACCTCTTTGATGTAATGGCTGCATACCTATCAGGAAGCGTTCTGTTCCTGTCAATTGGAGGTTGCCGAACAGATCCATTCTCTGGGCCCACTCGACGATGCGATCACCCGCACCCGCTGGCTCTACGACATTGATCCCCGATCTCAAATTACCGTAGACCCAAAACGAAGGTCTCCAGACTGCTCCTCCGGGAACATCGAACCCTCGCTCTAATCTCCCTGTCTCCATGAGACCCGGTCCGATTTGAATAATCGGCGGATGGGGCTGGATGAGGGATTCGTCTATCAATGGGATCGGGTGATCGGGCAGCCGACTAGGACTCTCGTCTTCTTGAGCCCATGCCGGAGACGCCACACACGTAGTGATCATAAGGATCAATATTCCGTCTACAAATTGCCGAGCCATAGAAGCCTTCTTGTTTGCAATTCTCGGCCTTGCAGAATTTCTGGTTGGGAATAGTTGAGAGGTCATCATTTTGACCCTTCTTCACTTTTTGAAGTCACTGTTTTCCTTTGGGCGATAACGACCGCGCCATCGACCAACTTCTTTGCGAGCTCTCTCGGTGTGAGATTGTAGTCAAACCCTACGTGCATCGTCTGGTGAATGAGATTTACAGGTAATGACTGCGATATAAATCGAGCTTCAATCGTATAGGGTCCTTCTCCCGTTAACTGCTCAGCATCAACGAAGTAGGATGCCGTTCTCTTACCCAGTGGCTCGATCCCTCGTCGATGTTTCCTCATACCTTTTGGATGCCCATAGATGTTATTAGGCCTGGAAGCAGGTCGAATAAATGGAAGTGCTGATACTGAACTGTTGATCGTCAGCACTTGCTCTCTGTCGCCTCCCCGAATGTTCCTAGACATGAACTTCGACTGCAAATTAAAGAGCTGTTGGTCGAGTTGAATCTCCCCGCTTCGAACATATAAGGAGAATGAATCCCTAAGATCGCCATTCGGATCCCGATCACCGGACTGGAAGACAATGTTTCCTGCTGAATCCGAGACATCGATTTGAACAACGAACACACGTTCCGCATCGAATCCCGTCGGGAGGTTGTGGCCTTTTGTCAGATTCTTGACATCTATTTCAAAGCCGAGTCCGTCTTCGTCATCATCTGTGATTCGTATGTCAGAAAGCCCAAATCCTCTTTTTAGAACTTCTATTCTTTGAGTCTTCGCCCACTCCAACAGTTCTATCTGATCATCAATGATATCCCGGGCATCGTACCGGTCGTCGATGGCCGCCCAGCTCTCCGGAAACTCGTAATCATCCGGGCAACTATCTTCGAATTGGTCTGTGCCCCATCCTGCTTCCACATCGAACAGAATCCACTCCGACAAATCTTTGAACTCGTTCGCCTTTTTGTTGACCGGGAAAATACCTTCATGAATCAGTGAATAATCGGGGCCCGCAAAAAAGTGATTGGTCAGTTTCCTGGGAGCAGATTCTTTCCCTCCGACGACCGCTGCTGGTCCCCACTCATAACCGGTAGGTATCCCCTGCTCTTTTCCCATATGGCAATCATTGCAAGTAATGCCTTCTTCGGCAGCAGGTGAATTTCGGTACTCGGTCAACAACTCATGTACCCGTAATCCATTGGGCGCAAATACCTCATGACAAGTTCCGCAAAAAGCGGGGGTTGTCAGTTCGAAAAACGGTTCGATTTCTCCATGAATCGCACGCCCTACGCTATCTCTGTCAGTATTCACTTTAAATTGCTTCGTATCAGCGAGGACTCTCGCCAACTCTTCATTACCCAAGGCACCCTTGACGGAATCGAAAATGTCACCTTGATCGATACCAATGCGCCCTGACACTTTTCTGTAACCGGCACTCATTCGGTGGCAAGTGACGCAAGTGATACCTTCTCTTGAAGCCGGATGGCGATCGAGATTTGAGGCACTAAATGGTTCTCCAATATCGGATCCCACTGGGGCATGACAACGGAGGCAAAAGTCTCCATTTGTGGTACTAGTGCCCACATTCATGGCATTTTGCATCGACATCATCATCGGGCTCAACTGCGAATATGCGTGCTGAGATACAGACCATTCCTTGTATTGCTTGGGATGGCAAAGAGCGCATTCATCCGCTGAAGGGAAATTGCTGGCGGCAAAAATCTTTTCATGTGCCGCAGAAGCCTCATCTTTTTTCTCGGGCTCCTCTTCTTTTCCAACCTCTGACGTATCGTCACCCAACATGTCGTCACCCAACATGTCATCGCCCAACATGTCATCGCCCAACATGTCATCGCCCAACATGTCGTCTTCCAACAAATCATCAGAACCAGATGGATCTTGCTGAGCGGGAGGATCTTGCTGAGTAGGTGGATCTTGCTGAGCGGGTGGATCTTGATAAAGAGCCGTGGCTTGCTGCGATATTCCAAGGAATAAAAATCCCACAATTGAAAAGCTCAACAACAATATACTCAGAGATATACGACTATCATTCGTATTTCCTGTAGACCTTTTGTCCTTCATTATTCAAACACCCTTATCTAATATTCGAAGAATCTGAACCCACTCCATCGCCGAGCGACATCGGTGGAATTGACTCCATAAAGTCAACCTCTACCCACCCCACATCACCTTCTCTTGTACAAGATATAGTGCCTTATAGAATTGGACATGAACATTCTCATTAATGCTCAATTGGATATCGTGTTCGGTTAGAGACGAATGCTCGTGAATTAACCCCTAGGACTGCTTGAGGACCCTATGCGAGTCATCCCAAAAATCGCTCCAGAGCACACTTTTTGGGGATTACAGGTTCCAGGGGGCCCTCATTATCGGGCTGATGAATCGTTGGGCTGCAGTGTCTTCGGGGAAGGTCTGCGATACGGGATCAAAATGAACCGTTCTTCCGGTCCGAATCGATATATTTGCCAGATTTGCAAGACTACAGGATCGATGTCCATTGGCCTCGTTGAGAGCAAACTTCTGGCGTGTCTTCACAGACTCTTCGAAATTAGTGATCCCTGCTTGAGGAGGATCCGGTAACTCTTCAAGACCCTCGAAGAGCCCTTCAGGTTCAGTACGTCCACCCTTAAAAACCTTACCATTCGAACCCTCGATATATGGCAATCCTTCTGGGCCGGGATCTCCCCACTCTCTCGATTCCAATATCAATTCGGTACCATCGGCGTACTCAAATGTGACCTCACCCCAGGGACCCGCGCAATCCGGATGCTGCGGCCATGGGGCAACAGAAGAAATCTTGATCGGAGAGGTCTCATCCTTATCGAGCATCCACTGAACGGGATCGAGGTAGTGCTGCCCCATATCACTCAACCCACCCCCATCGTAATCCCAGTATCCACGGAAGGAGCCGTGAACCCTGTGTTCGGTGTAGGGTTTATAGGGAGCAGGACCCAGCCAGGCGTCGTAATCCAAGTGCGGCGGAGGTGTCTCAACTTTCGCAGTCGGATCTCCAATCCACCTCATCTTCCACGGGAATCCTGTATCAGGGCTCACTCTCACCTTGAGATTTTCTCCCAAACGTCCGGAAAGGATCAACTTTTTGATCATTCGCGGTGAAACACCCAATCCGTAAAAGCCACCCCTGAATCTGAACCATGTGTTGAGGCGGAACATGACGCCCGATTTTTCGACTTCTTCCTGCATGCGAATACCTTCGAAAACTGTTCGGCTCATCGGTTTCTCACACCAGATATCAAACCCGGCTCTAGCAGCCGCGACCGCCATCAATGCATGCCAATGCGGAGGCGTGCATATGTGAATCACATCGATGTCTTTACGCTCTAAAACTTCACGCCAGTCGCTGTAGCCCGTGCACCCGGGACCTGCAAGTTTGAGCCCGTTGGCCAAATGTTGGCTATCGACATCGCAGATCGCCAAAGTCGTCGGAACAGCACCTTCAACATTGGGGCGAATATGTGCAGGACTCCTGCTGATGCCTCCCGAACCTAATATTCCGTGAGTCACCGTCTCGCTCGGGGGAGTTCTTCCAGGACCACCCAGAACATGGGCAGGAACTATATGAAACAATCCCAAAGCGGCAGCCTGTGCACCGCCTCGCAAGAGGAGCTCCCTACGAGTGATGCTGGATTGTTTTTCGACGCGATCATTTTCGGCGCCATCATTTTCGGCGCGATCATTTTCGGCGCGATCATTTTCGGCGCGATCATTTTCGGCGCGATCATTTTCGGCGCGATCATTTTCGGCGCGATCATTTTCGGCGCGATCATTTTCGAGCACCTCATTTTCGGGCACCTCAGATGGCATGTGTTGATTTTCCCCCGGATGATTCATTAAGCCTCGTACTCTTCCTCATGCTCGTCTTCCAGATGATCATCGCCTTCTTCCCTCAACTGTAACAAACGCTGAGCATGTACCCCCAACATCCACGCCGTCGCCACCTCGATGATTCCCGCCACAATCGTATATGTGGCGACACCTTCAAGGATGAGACTTGAGAAACGAGCCAACGCCAATCCGAGGAAGATCCATGCCAAAGGCTGTAACCATTCGGCATACCGGGGGCTCCGTAAGGCTCGAAGGGTCGTCAATCCAAGCATCAGGAACATTCCACCGAAGACCGCTCGAAACTCACCCGTTGTCGCAGGCAGTACTCCATCTAAGGAAGTAGAGAGGGATCCCTGCCACCCCAACATCATTTCCATCACCTGCGGTGGATTGACAAGAACCCACACACCAAAGCCCACATTGAAAACGGAAATGATGGTGAGAAAAATTACAATCATGCTCTACCTTCTTTCCGATCCCGGACTGAACTGGTGCACCATTGTGTGGGTATAAAGATCACCCGGCTTGAGGATGACTTTGGGCCATCCAGCCTGAGTATGTCGATGGATAGCATCGGGCCAAATCTGGCTCTCTAAACAGAATCCACCGTACTGGGGATAAACTGCGCCACTCTTTCCTGACACATTATCGAGGAAATTCCCGCTGTAAAACTGAAGTCCGGGTTGGTCACTCCAGACCTCCATTTGGATGCCTGTATTCTTATCGCTCGCCGTAGCGGCAAGGCGTAATTCGCCCTGCTCTCCATCGACGACAAAATTGTGATCGTAGCCTCCGGCATAAAAAGGTTCACCCGGCTTGGGAAGCTGATTGAGATCTGCCCCGATTTTTTTACCGCGAGTGAAATCCAGAGGAGTCCCCTTCACCGGCGAAACATCACCCGTAGGGATCAAATCTAGAGCGGGTGTATAGCGAGAACAATTGAGCATTAACTCTTGATCCAAGACTGTACCAGAGTCATGCCCCCCCAAGTTCCAGTAGGAATGATGGGCGAGATTGACGGGAGTTTCTTCGCTCGATTCTGCGGCCATCTCAATGCGGATTTGATCATCATTGGTCAGGATATACCGCACTGCGACACGAACTTCTCCCGGATATCCTTCTTCGCCAGATTCACTGACCAGCCTGAATTCCACTCCGGTTCCGCCATCGACAACAATCGGCTGGGAATCCCAAATTCTCTTGTCGAAGCCTTTGTCTCCTCCATGGAGATGATGGTCACCGTTATTCGTTGCCAATGTGAATTGACGGCCGCCCCAATCAAACTTTCCAAATGCGATACGGTTGGCGCAACGGCCGACGATGCATCCGAAGTAAGGGCTGCGTTCTATGTAACCTTCAAGATCGTCAAACCCGAGAACGACATCGACGGGCTTCCCATCCTTCTTTCCTGGGATAAGACACTCTGTCAATGTTGCTCCGTAGTCGATCAGTCGAACCAGCATCTGGCCGTTGTCGAGAGTATATCTCTGGACCGGTTCGCCTTCGATCTCACCCCAAGGCTCTACAATGATTCCTCCCACGACAGAAGGCCCCCCATCTTCATTATTCTTGATCCATTCTCCGCCCGTGCTGCAGCCGACAAGGCCGACGGTGGCAACGATCAAGATCGCATTCAAACTCCAGGTCAATAATCTCATGTTGTCTCTCCTCTTCGATGACTGCCCCATGATGTGCATCGGGGAGCCGGGGTCCAGAAAAGAAAAAAAGAGCACTTTCAAGAGTCATGAATAACGGCCCCCGAATACAGAAAAAAGGCCTAATTCGGCCTCTAAACGTAGAATTGTTGCAGGATGACCCGATTTCGCTAAATTCATGGGTTGAGAACCAGAAGCCGGGTTTGGTTGACCAAGAGAGGCCCTGTCGGTACGCTCCGTCATTGGTAGAGGTCAGTAGGACTCGTCACTGTCGATATGCATCCCTCGATTTGTGGGATTGCAGCGAGATTCAGAAGAATGTTTTCTTTTCGAATCCGCACACTCGTCAGGATGGTCACACGACTGATCAACATTAAGTTTGCGTTAGTTCACTCCGGGGAAAAATCTCCGGCCCCAGAACAGGACCACGAGGATGTCACGGCGCTGTCAGATCACCGGAGCAAAAACTGCTTCAGGAAATCGTAAAAAGACCCGCGGTAAATCAAAGCGTTCCGGCCACGTCGGAATCAAGATCACGGGAGTGACGAAGCGACGCTTCAAGGTCAATCTGCAGAGCAAGCGCATCTGGGTTCCCGAGTTGAACCGTTTTATCCGGGTTCGCCTCAGCGCCCGTGCGCTCAAAACGATCAGTAAGAAGGGCGCCTACAGGACGCTTCTCGATGCTGGTGTGATTCAGCCACCCAAATAAGATCTTTCTTATCTCTCTGACTTCTTTTGCTCATCGTCTTCCAAGACTTTGGGTTTCGTCTTCGTTTGCTTTTTCAAAGCATCGGGCCAGGGAATCATTCGGCCATTTCGGGAAGGCAATGAAGCGCCTATTTCCCGGAGATGTCGCCCGAGATCCGCAGAGAGTTCTTCCATTTTTTCACTCTCATCCGCAGCTCGATCATGTTTCTCCCCCACGTCTTTTCCGAGGTGATAAAGCACCCTTCGAGGCTCGGGATGATGATAGTAGATCAACTTCCAAGGCCCTTTACGGATAGAACTGAAGGGCTGGATTCCAGGACCGCGGGGACCCCAGAAGTGGGGCATATGCCAATATAGTGCCCTCTCGCTCCATTCCTTGGCTGGGACCTGCCCTGTCAATAGCGGAACCAGATCGACCCCTTCCACCTTTTCAAGATGTTCTTGAGGGCAAGCCGCACCCGCCACTTTCAACAGCGTGGGGAAATGGTCGTGACTGATCACGGGGATCTCGCAGCGAGTTCCCGCTTCGATCATTCCGGGCCAACGAAAGACCAAAGGAATCCGGGTTCCACCTTCGAGAGCAGATCCTTTACCGCTGGCCAGTGGATGATTTTGAACATGTGCTTTTCCAGCTCGACCATGAGCGGCCAATCCACCGTTATCACTGGTGAATACGATCAACGTTTCATCGAGGATTCCCAACTGCCCTAAAGATTCCAACAACACTCCCAAAGCATGATCGACCGACTCAATCATCGTGGCATAAGCCGCCTCGACTTTGGGCAGTCCTTCGTAATCATCCAGATGTCGATCGTTGGCGATGATGGGTGTGTGCACTGCGTAAGGAGCAAAGTGCAAAAAGAAAGGACGATCATGGCGACACGCATTGTAGATCGCCGCCGCAGATTCGAGCGCCAAGGCCTCCGTCAGGTAGACCTCTTTGCCGTGATACTTTTCAAGGCCCGGAACATCCCAGACTCGTGCTCCAGGATTTTCAGGATCTTTGGCGTAGTTTCTACTTCCTCGATAATCAGAAGGTGCCCCTGAAGCGTGCCCCCCGATATTGACATCGAATCCCAAATTCTTAGGGTTGGAACCCTCTGTGCCGTGAGCCCCCAAATGCGCTTTTCCAGCGTGAATCGTGGTGTAGCCCTGTTCTCTCAATAGCTGAGGAAGCGTCACATCCCCCGGCTGTAAGCCGTTCATGTTCCAGACAGGAGGCTGGGTCCCACCCCGTGCACCACCCGTATCTTGGTCTTTTTTCAATATCCAATACGTGATGTCGTTGGCTTGTGGGGACCTTCCCGTCATCACGCTAGTACGTGTCGGTGTGCACACGGGCGAAGACGCATATGCATCGGTAAAGACCATGCCTTCGCGGGCCAATCTTTGCAGATGGGGAGTTCGATAACTGGGCTGAAACTCCGGCCCTTCGGAGTGCAACCTTAAGGCGGTGTCCTGCCAACCCAAATCATCCACGAGAAAGAAGATGATATGTGGAGGTTTCTCTACACCTGAATCCGCATCCGAATCCGCGACCTGATGACTGAATGCAGAGACAGGAAAAGTCGCCAGTAGCAGCAAGCACATCATCACTCGCGACATCACTTTTCTCCCTCAACTTTTTCTAGGGCCTCTTCGGGCGCGTCCCGACTCTCTGCTCTCTTCAACCAATCCGGCCATTCCCTAGCAGCTCGCAACGCTTTCAAATCTCCATCAACGCGCGCCATATCCAAATCAATCGTGGTGGAGTTCAAACTGGTTTCGAGTGCTCCCAAACCCGCTTCCAAATTCCCTAATAGGGCGTAACAACACGCAAGGTTGTAGTGGATTGAAAACACTTCATCCAAAAGATTGGGACGCAGTTCCGGCCTGACTTTACTGGCGATGTCTTTGAGAAGTTCGATACGCTGAAGATGCGTTCCTACTGCTTCAAGGTGCAATCCACTGCGATACTGGAGATCGCTCAAAAGTATCAGAGACGACAGAATAGAGGGTAGAGTCGCCGTATTCGGAGTTTGAGCCGATTTCCTCTGAAGGGAATTGATCCAGCGATCGACACGCTTTCGCTCTCCCAATCGGGAGAGCAGAAGTGTCAATTCCACCTCGACCCAAGTCTCCATCAGAAGGTCATTTTTGAACGCAGCCTCGATATCTTCTACGAGATCAACAGTCGCCACATCGACCAACGCATTCGCCGCTTGGCGGCGACGCTCTTGCACAGGATTTTCACGAAGTACGAGGTCCAACAATTTGGGAGCAACTTCAGGACCCAGCTTTTTCAAAGCCCGATACTGACCTCGATAACGCACCTGTTTTTCTTCCCTCTCGACTCGTTCAAATTCTGCTTCAATAGCAGCGTCGAGCTCATCGTCGAGAGTAGAAAAACTCGAGGAATTCACCCCGAGACACCAGGGCGATTCACCCGCCCACAAAGCTCCTGAACTGATCACCAAAAGAAGGGTCAGCCATCGTTGCAGAAAACGCGGGGGGTATAAAAATTTTGTCATAGGCCCATCTCACGCTCTAGAAGTGTTGGGGTCAAGTGCAGGCACAGTCCTCCCTGCACCGACAGTCGCTGTAAGCATCAACGCAGCAAGTCTCAATGTCGACTTCAAATCAGGAACGTGCATGGTCCCCTCTGCTCTCTGCCCAAGCCTCTTTGAGAAGATATAACGGAGTATTCAGCTCCGCTTATTCAGCGACCTCGATCCGTGTCCGTCGATGTGCCTCGATAATGACAAAAACCTGCCCTAGTGGCCTCATACGGGCAACTAGGGCAGGTTCATTGACAGTCAGATGATGATAAAACGGCCGGATTTGACTATCGAAGAACCCTTTGCATGAGAGCCGCGTAGCCCCCATCTCCACCGAGGTCTCCAGGAAGAACTTCCACTTCTTCGACCAACCGAATCTCTGTATTTTGCTCAAGGACCCTACGGATGACATCTTGGTTTTCTTGAGGTTCAACAGAACAGGTTGAGTAGAGCAGATGGCCGCCCCTTGAGAGGTGGCGAATTGCGGTCCGCAACAATCCCACTTGGAGTTGTTCCAGTTCGGAAATTTCATCGGGTCGAAATCTCCAACGGGCATCCTGACGACGATTCAATACTCCACTGTTGGAGCAAGGCGCATCGACCAGAATTTGATCGAAAGTATCATCGAAACGAAGGTTCGTCGGATCGCGTGGAACTTCCAAGAATTCGGTCTGCTTCAGTGAGAACAAATTCAGTCGATCCAAATTCTCTCTGACCAAATCGAGCTTCTCACGAGAGACGTCGCAAGCCAGTACATGGGAGATCCCACCCCGGTCTAGCAATGTGGCTAATTTGCCCCCAGGAGCGCTGCAGAGGTCTAATAGACGAACATCTTCTCCTTTTGGCATCCTCAGAGCCATGCGTCTAGCGGTGAGGTCCTGAACCCAAAAGTCACCATTCATGAAGCCAGGTATTCTCTCAATACGCCCCCCGCCGCTCACCTTTAATGTGCGCGGTGCACCCCGTGCAATTTTGGCGTCCAAATCGATACTCTGCATCATTCGAATCTGATGCTCGGGGTCACGTGAAGAACGCAAAATGATGAACAAGGGCGGCGCTTCGTTGTTGCGTTGCAACATTTCGACAACCTTGTCTTCGGGGTAACGCTCGATCCAACGACGCACCAGTTCTGGAGGATGACTGAACTGAATAGCACGACGACGAATGAGGCCTTTTTTGCCCGCAGGCAATTTCAGGTTTTTAACGTAAGCCCAACCGGATGGAACCTTCACCGCATCGAGAGGATCGAGAAGAGTTTCAGAATCTTTCTCATCGACATGAGCCACACCATCGCAGATGCTCCGAAGAACCGCATTGATGTAGCCACTTTCAGCCTTCGTGCTTCTTCTCTCTGGAGGGTCTCCCACCAATTGTGGCAGTAATCGGACCACTTCACGCCAAGCATCGACAGTCGCTGAAACGGCCGCATGGGAGGCTGTCTTTAGATAGACCTTCTGATAGAACCCCACAGCGATGGCGGATCTCACGGTTCTCTCGGCTTCACCGAAGGGACGGTCCATGAAATGCTCTGCCAGATGGCGAATCGATCCGCGCATACGAACACTTCCGTAGCACAGCTCGACAAGGAAACGACGGTCTGAATCTTCTAATCCGGTGTATTCGAGATACTCCCCCAACAAAGCTTCCATCGGGACCGATGAAGATTGTTCCCAGAGCGTGAGCAAATGGATAGCGGCCGCCCGTGCGCTGAAAACCACTCCTTTTTTGCCCGTACCTTGTAACAGGTGTGCCGGATAGGGCGGCTCGAGAATCTCCTCGACTTCTTCGCCCTCTTCTCTGTCCGCATCGGAACTCTCCGGCCGAGCATCTCTTCGGCCAAAATCCCCACGACCCGCATCTCTACGTTTGGCATCTCTTCGTTTGGCATCTCTTTCGCCAAAATCCCCGCGACCGGCATCTCTGCGGTCGGCATCTCTGCGGTCGGCATCTCTGCGGTCGGCATCTCTGCGGTTGGAATCTCTGCGGTTGGAATCCCCACGACCGGAATCTCTAGCAGGTCTCTGGCCTGTCTCGCTGCCTTGACCATTCATTTTCCGGTTCCGCCCTTCGATGGGGGGGGCCCATCCAAAAATCGATCCTGCGGAGCGATGGGCATCCCCCGTAGAAAGTCAGCTGCTTCAAGTGGCTTTTTACCGGCTCTTTGCAGGCATTCGATGCGAACAGAACCTTGTCCGCAAGAAACCAAGATACCCTCTGAAACCACTTCCATCACTGTTCCCGGAAATTCATGTTCGCCAGATTCTGACTCCACCCTGATCTTGTGAAGAATCAAAGTCTCTGCCTGACCTTCTTCCTGCCCCTGAGAGCAGAAGAGAGCACGAGTCCGAGGCCAAGGGTCAAATGCTCGGATTTGACGATCAATTTCAGCGGCTGATTTTTTCCAGGAAACCCAGCCCTCTAATTTGTCGATCTTAGGAGCCAACGTCGCCGCAGCATCGTCTTGCTCTTCAAGTTCTGCTTGTCCCGCTAGCAACGCAGGCAGGTGTTCCATCAATAATTCCGCAGCCCGTTCACTGAGATACTGTTCCGCTTCTTCGCCCGTCACCCGGGCTGGAGGAGTCCAACGGGAAACACCTACAACGGGTCCCGCATCCAAGGCGGGCACCATGCGGTATAGGGAAACCCCAATCTCCTCGTCGCCGGCGAGCAACGCTCTGACGACAGGAGCCGCCCCCCGCCACCGGGGCAAAATAGAGCCATGCAGATTGAAACAACCCAATGCCACTGAGGAGATGAAAGACTTCCCGAGAATCAAACGGATGTCAGCGGTGATGACGAGATCCGCCGCAGTACGTTGCAGAAACTCTGTCCCTGAACGCCCCTTGAGACGCTCGGTCTCAAAGATTTCCAACCCCAACTTCAACGCCTCTGCTTTGAGGGGGCATGGGCTCGACTGGCGATTTCGACCCTGACGAGCATCCGGAACAGTTCCGACCACAAGATCGGAACAGCCTTCATGCAGGCGCCGGAGAGCAGGAATCCCAAAAGGACCAGAGCCCAGAAAAAGGACGCGCACCGGCTAGTCCTCCAACTTCAAGTGAACGAGGAGAGGATCCTCGCTATTCACCTGTTCCAGTTTCAATTGGTGCATGCGGGCTAATTCGAGCAATGCCAGAAAAGTACTGATGGCGCCCGCCATTCCCCGCTCTGGTGGAAACAGTTGCTCGAAGGGGAATCCTTGTTCCGGTTTCGTTCTCAAAGTTGTGAGAATTTCTGCCATCGATTGCTCGATAGGAATCTCTTCGCCCTGAATCACACTAAAGGAGGATCGTTCACGCAACAGATCGAGAACGCGCTGAAAGGCCGCCGAAAGATCGAGTGGAGAAGCCTCAGAGAGATCCAAGGTTCCTGGAGGGGCGGGCGGCATTCCATCCTGTACCCGCTCATAACCCAAAGATCTCCGTCGATGAGCTTCCTGCAAAAGCAGGGCTCTCTCTTTGAAGTCCCTATACTCCAACAACTGCTCAACCAAGTTTTTGCGAGGATCTTCCAGTTCTTCTTCGAGAAGGTCATCTTCTTCTTCGATGAGTTGCGGCGATAACATTCTCGCTTTGATCTCGATCAGTCGCGCCGACATGACCAGATAATCCCCGGTCGATCTCAGGTCGAGCAGTTCTCTTTGACGAGCTTCTGTCACATGACCCAAAAACTGTTTGAGAATTTCAGCGATAGGAATGTCGAGAATATCCACTTCATTCTTGTGGATCAGATAGAGCAAGAGTTCAAGTGGGCCGGAGTACTCCTCCAGATGTGCGCAAAATCCATCTTCCCAGGGGGCCTCATCATCGAACGCCCCGGCGTCTGCATCACTCTGATCGTTGAGCGTCATGCTGTCTGCTTCCATAAAGATGGTCCTGTTCTGGCTGCTCTCTGTGCCCCCCGGAATAACCCCGGAATTCGCCCGGTCTCGCCCAAAGGATAGCAGAACCGGAAACGATAGGTGCAGGAAGCCAGAATTCTCACTTGTCTAAAGCCGTCAGCAAGCCAGACTGGATACATGAAGCATCCAAAACCTGCGACCTTTCCGGTCCACCAACCACGACTACTGGCTCTCGACGTCGACGGAGTCCTGACCGACAACTGCGTCAGTATCCACTCCGACAACACCGAATCAAAAGCCTTCTTCATTCCCGACGGAGCAGGAATGCGACTTCTTCTCGAAGCCGGAATCGCCGTCGTCTGGATCTCAGGTCGACCCAGCGCAAGCACGGACTTGAGAGCGAAGGAACTGCAGATTACACAATTGCACACGGGTATTCGGGATAAGGCAGCATGCCTACTTTCCATTCTTGAGGAACTTTCCCTGACACCCGAGGATGTCGTTTATGTCGGAGACGACCTCATCGATCTTCCCGCTTTTGAAGTGGCGGGCTACACCGTTGCTCCTTCGGATGCCCAACCTGAAATCTTGGAAAAAGCCACTGCCGTCACCCACGCTGCCGGGGGCAAGGGAGCGGTCAGAGAAGTCTGCGACTGGATTCTCAGCACATCTCAAAAACCCTTAAATAGCGCAGATACGGACTCAGGAGGCCTTTCATGAGGGGAACCCCCATGAAAAGACTCTCCTTTTTCCTCGGTGTTTTCTCGATGGGGCTCGTCGCATTCCTCGTCCTGACAGGACAATTCGGATCCTCCGAAGAGAACTCAACTTTGCCATCCTTCGAGTTAGAAGAACTGGCTCCACTGACCAGAAACCAAGTGACCTTTCGTTCGCATGATCCGATTCGCGGAAGATTGCGATTCGTTTTGAAAGGCGACCTAGATATTTCATCCGGCGTCACGTTTTCATCAGAAAATTTGACACAGCAACGCACACTCGTCGACACCACCATCGAGTTGCCGGTCTACACCAATGACCCGAATACTCCCAGCGACCAGATCCTTCTTGAAGTTGAAAAAGTGATCACGCATCAACAAGGTGAAGAGCGTGCTCAAGTGGATGGTCTGCTAAACGCCAAAGGGGCAGGTGGCTCTCCCGAACTCGAAACCCGCGACATTCAAATCCTCTGGTCAGAGGGCGAAGGAGTCTTCCTTAGCGGCTCTTCTCCGGTACGTATGATGTGGCCAGAACTAGAGTTACGAGGAATCAACGGGCTCTCAGGATCGATTGGATCCGAGTCAGGCCTGGAGCAATTGATCTTTGCTCCTCCTATTTTGATGGCGCTCACAGCATCGGGGAGCGGTCCCTTCATCGAGAACTCCACCAGTCCCGGAGAAAACCAAGTCCGGATCATTTGCGAAGGCCCGCTGGTTCTTGGCGAGTCCGGTCGGGGTGCACGCTTCGACGGGAGTGTGAAAATTTTCGAGACACCTTCGAGCGCTCCTATGAACCCTGAAGTGGATGTTCCTGTTCAACATATCGCTGCAGATTATCTCGATATGGAATTGGATCCTTTCAGTCGACGACTCAAAAGTATTCGGTCTGAACAAAAGGAAAACCCGATCACTGTTTTCTTGGATGCAACGACACGCATTCAAGGTTCAAATTTAAATTGGGAAGAAGGATCAGACTTCGTGGAGCTGACCGGCGATGTCATCATCGACCATCCTGCGGGTCGATTTATGGCCGCTCGAGCACGGGTTTTGACCGGCGCTTCTCGCTGTATTCTCGACGGGGGACTCGAAGGAATCCTCCAAGGCCCCGCCACTGGAGAATCGAATGCTCTGGGGCCTGAAGGGGGCCATGAATGGCTCGTAGAGGCAGATAGAGCCGAATTCGCATTTGGCTCCGGAAGCCTAAAAGAACTCAAAGCTACCCATACCGAAGGTCGATCGGTCGTCATTCGCGAGCAACGAAAAGGCGGCGCAACACTCCGAGGCGACTCCCTCACTTGGAATGCTGACAGCCGTGAATTACAAATCACTTCGACTTCAGAAAAGCAGTGCACTTTCGCAGAAGGTGAAAATCGCATCACCTCTAACTCCATCGCCTTTACTGCAAATTCTCCCATGCTGATTTTCCGAGATGCTGTGGAAGCCGAACTGATCGAGTGGCCCGAAGGACGTCGAAACAATTCACGTCGCTGGCTCGGTAACGGAGCCCGGGGTCAAATCCGTGCTGACGAACTTTCGCTGGTTTGGGATGCACTTCAACGACTGGACACATTGAAAGCTTCAGCCGCCGAGACGCCTCTCGAAATGAACATCGAAGGAGAAGTGCGTCTCTCCGTTAAAGGAAGCGAACTGAACTGGCGAGGCCAAGAAGGAGTTCTCGAACTCATGGGAGCGGGCCGTCAAGAGATCCATCTTGTCGACAGAGCACGCCTCTGGGCGGATCATCTGGTGCTCTCTACCCTTCTGGGACAGGCTTCCGGCTTGGGGGCCGTCAGAGGGCAATTCCTTCGCCCAGGAGAGCCTGACGACTTCCTTGAGCTCAATTGCGACGAACTGATCGCCCAATTCGCCGAAAAAGTGCTGCCTCAAGATTCCGAAAACTCGAAGAGCGGCTCCAGGAGATGGGGCGAGATCAGCGCCGTTCGATCACTCGGAAGCGAAGATCGTCCTGTTCAAATTGAGGACAAAAACTTGCGTGCAGAAGGACAAGAGTTTCTTTGGAATGCCAAAGAAGACACCTTCCGTTTTCAAGGACCCGGTCGACAGAAAGTCGAAGTCGCGTCCGATGATTCTCTTCCTGGTTTCATCGATGCTGCGCAGATCACGATCAACCGAGGCGAGTCCAATATCCTTCTCGAGGGTCAGGCGAAGGCCAGTATCTATCTCGCCAGCAATCCCGGAGAAATGGGAGAACAATCGGAAAACCCGCTTATTTGGACGCTAGACGCCCAAAGAATACAATCTGAGGTCGATCTTGAAAGCACGCCTATTCGGCTCAAATCGGTCGAAGGCAAAGGCGGCGTCGTTCTGCTGCAAGAGCAAGGGCAGCTGGAATTTCGGGGTCAGCTGTTTCGCTGGGATCAAAAACAACAACGTCTCACGCTGACATCCGAAGACGGACAAGGCCTTCAAACATTCAGTCGTGGAAAAGATCCGCGCGATGAAATCGTAGCGCGAGAAGTCGTGCTCGTCCGAACCACGTCCTCTGGAACAAACCCTCAAGAACGCTTAGAAGCTCTACTTTCCTCGGTCCTGAGTGCCGTCATTCACCTTCAAGGGAAGGACAACAGAGCTCCCGGGAAGGTCGACCTTCGCTCTGAAGAGTTGCTCCTCACCCTGAAAGAAGGCCTCGGAGACACGACCATCCGTGCCCATGAAGCCCTCGCCTGGGGGTCGGTCGATCTCCGCGGAGGTGACTACCGAATACTGTCTGAACGGGCACGTATTCTTGCTCGTAACAGGACCGTCGAACTGACGGGAAGCTCACGTCAACAAGTCCAAGTTTTCCGGGATGGCGTTTCCAGTTTGCCCCCCTCTCGCGCCGTCAAACTCACTCAAGAAAGAGGCGGCTACCGCGTCGAATCTTTACCGCGTGCCGGGGGTTGGTCGATGCGAGATATCGAAACGAGTCTCGGTCGCATGGGTCGCCTCGACCGACGTCCATCGCCGTAGGGGCACCTCCCCTGTTTGCACCTAAGTCATTTAATGAAAAGAACTTATATATCGGATGTGCGTGAAATTAAGAGCGTAAACGTTCCCCCACAAACAGGGATTCACTCCGCATCCCATCACAAAACATCGCCCTCGATCAGGATCATTCATGACGCTTTCCGCCCCCAAACTCTTCGCGAGAAACGGACAAGGTTCCTTCGATCGATCCCTTTTCTTAACCCACTTCCGATCTATGATGCCGAGTGCCACAAAACCAGAAACCGAGGCTTCGAAATGAAATCTTCACACCGAAAAATCACTTCGCTTTTGAGTGCAGTTTTCGTCGTCTGTTGCAGCGCTTTCACGGGCTGCTCAGGGACGAGCGAAAGGAATCCGCCCGAGGTGAACCTCGGAGAATCCCGAATTCTTGTCGTCCCCTTTCAGGAACGTTCACGTTCGGTTTCGACACTTCGCTGGCACTATGAATCCTCCGAAGGGATCCGACTGGCGCGATTACTCACCTATGAAATGAGCAACAACTGCCCCACCCTCACTCCGCTCTCAGATGTCGGCGTGGAAGATATGATTTTTCACTCCGATACCGAAGAGATCAACTGGACTGAAATAGGCAACACTCTCAATGCGACGCACGTATTGACCGGAAGAATCGAGAAAATCAGTTACAGCGACCCGAGGACTCCGGGAATGCTTCAAGGGCGTATGGTGGTGCGCTGGTGGGTCTACAGGGTCTTTGACGGGCATCAGGTCGCCTCTCGGGAGTTTAGTATTCGCATTCCCGAAGACCCCGAATCAGGGAAGATATATATCTCCTTTGAATCATCCGAACGAGAATTGCTCGCGGCACTTCAAGCGCGCATGGCCAAGGTCATCGGCAGGACTCTCTGTGGTGAAGACGATTCTTAAAATCCAAGAATCAGATCAAGATCACTGTGCCGGTCTTGCATGAGGCAACCCTGCAGGTCTACAATAACCGCGGTCAGTCTTGATATTTTGTAGTACCCCGTAAGATTTGTAACGCTGACTCAGAAGTACGGACTCGATCAGGAAGCTAAAGTCCCTGGAGGAAAACCATGTTCTTATTTGCCGGTGATTTCACCATGTTCGCCTTCTCGCCAGGTCCCCTGGAGTTCGGGGTTATTCTCGTCGTCATGCTCCTGCTCTTTGGGAGCCGCCTGCCCAATGTCATGAGAAACATGGGCCGTGGAATTACAGAATTCAAGCGCGGTATCAAGGATACGAAGGACGACCTCCAAAAAACGATCGACAAAGAAGACTCTACAAGTGACGACAGCGACGACAGTTAGCTCGTCTTCGAAATTGTAAGAATAGACTCCCGTGATGCCGTTCTACGGTCTCACGGGATTTTTTATGGGTGACCTGATGCCCGGATGCCGGCTCAAGAGTATGAAAAATGAACGGCCGACTCAGCCGTGTATGAAATCGAATTCCCCAGTCACCGGAATGATCAGCGTCCTTCAGGGAGCCGGTCTGCAAGGAACTCAGGGAGTCCGCTATTCAGGATCTTATCCTGCACCGTAGGGATGTCATACGGGACCCTGAATCGCTCGATCAATGCATTGTCAGGCTCATAGATCACCACGGAAGAATCGGGGTTTCCGTCTCTCGGCTGCCCCACACTCCCCACATTCACGATCGCTTGTTGACCCGGTTGAAGAACGACGCGCTCTTCCGTGGAATAATCGACCACGTCACTCAATAGAAACGTCACGGGGACATGGGAATGACCGATGAAAGCCACTGGGGTTTTCAACTGCTGGAATGAGAGATGGGCCTCCCAGCTGGTCTGTACATAATCAAACAGATCCGGTTGATCGAGGCTGCCGTGAACCAGCGTAAAATCGTCTTCGATATGTGTGAGCGGCCAGCTTCGAAGGATTTTCATATGATCCTCTGTCAAAGCGTCGCGTGTCCAATGAGTGGCATGACGTGCGACCGGATTAAAATAGTCCAAATCCAGTAACCCAAGAACCGCATGCTCATGGTTTCCTGCGACCACCACCTCACAGCGCTCCATGATTTTAGTCAGGCACCATGCGGGCTCAGGGCCGTAACCGACCACATCTCCAAGGCAGAGGATCCTGTCCACATTCTGGTGGTCCAGGAAATCCAGGACAGACTGCAAAGCCTCCCTGTTGCCATGAATGTCTGAGATGATCGCTATTCTCAAGATTTCCCACTCCTTCATTTCAAGAACTTATCATACCTCAACAGTCAAGAAACTCGAACCAAACTACAAGAGCGACGTTATCGGATGCATTGTTCCACGTGGAACAATTCCCAGCCCCCGAGCCCCCCTCGCACCCATTGTTCCCCGTGGAACAATTTATGACCGATCAAGCAAACGACAACTTGTTCCCCCACTCTCCACGGGATACTCTCAGCCTCTGGAATAAGATAGCGAAACGCACAATGGGGATACGGAACAGCGGGGAGACACCAGGGAATGGCCAGAATCACTGCCATCACAAGTCAAAAAGGGGGCGTGGGAAAAACCACGACCGCCATCAATCTTGCCGCATACTTGGCCCTAGCCGGTGAATCCGTACTCTTGGTCGATCTGGATCCACAGAGCAATGCGACCTCAGGATTGGGCTTAGAGGGGCCCGAGAGATCGGTGCTGCCGGACATCCTTTCCGGAGCCAGGTCTTGGCAAGACGCACGCCAAAGCACGGAAGTCGAAAGGCTTTCCTGTATCCCAAGCTCTCTCCACCTCCAAGTCCCCGTCGAAGAGAAGCAAGCTCGCGGGCCGGGAGTGCAAGCCCTCAGGAGATCGTGGCACACCACTCCCCCCGAAGATCTGACCCATGTCATCCTCGACTGCCCCCCGAGCCTAGGTCCCATGACCGACCTTGCACTGGGACTCGCGGATGGCGTGTTGATTCCGGTTCAGTGTGAGTACTTCGCCATGGAAGGTCTGGCACAGGTTCTCGCCAGAGTCCGACAGGCGGAAATAGACCTGGCCAGAGAAATCGACATCAGTGGCCTGATCCTCACCCTGTACAGCCCCGAGGTAGACCTGTGCCTCGATGTGGCTCAGGAAGTACAGCGGTACTTCCCAGAAGCCACCCTTAAAACTCCGATACTGAGAGACTCGACGCTGGCAGAGGCCACCAGTCACGGCCAGCCCATCTCCGTCTACGAGCCCCGATCACCCGGGGCCTGGTCCTATATGAACCTCGCGAAGGAGGTCCTTGAACATGAATGGTCGCAAACTCGGACGCGGGCTTGATGCCCTCATACGTCGCTCTGAACAGGTGTCCGGCCCCGACAGCCCCACCGCAGAAGCCCCTACTACACACGGTCTAGAGATCCTCTTCGTCTCACCAGGAGAGATCCACGCCAATCCTGATCAGCCCCGCGCTGTCTTCGACCCTCAAACCATCGAAGAGCTCTCGCGGTCGGTCGCAGCAGATGGTGTCCTTCAACCTCTCGTGGTGCGTCGCCGAGCAGATGGTGCATTTGAACTGGTCGCCGGCGAAAGACGGCTGAGGGCCTCCCGTCAAGCCGGGCTTGAGGAGATCCCCGTACTTGTCCGCGACATCGAAGACGAACAGATGCTCTCTCTCGCACTCACCGAAAACCTGCAACGAGAAGACCTCAACCCCATCGAACTGGCGCGGGCCTACCAAGCCCTCCAAGAGTCCTTTGACTGGACTCAGGAAAAACTGGCGGAGAAAGTCCAAAAGAAAAGATCCAGCGTTGCCAATACCCTTCGCTTCCTGGAACTGGAACGGGATATTCAACAGAGCCTGATGGATCGTAAAATTTCTGCGGGGCACGCCAAACTGCTCCTAGGAGTCAACAATCGCGCCGAACGAAAAGGCTGGCACTCGAAATTGTTATCCAAAAAGTGGACTGTGCGCGATCTCGACCATGCCATACGAGGTGAGCAAACCCAGACTTCTGTGGTTTCAAAGCCCAAAACCAAGACAAAAGACAGCCCAAGTGGGACTCAAAACCACGTAATTGACGAAGAGCGTCGACTTGGTGAACTCTTGTCGACGAAGGTCTCTGTTGTCACTACCGATAAAGAAGGGCGTGGCAAAATCACGATCGACTTCTTTTCGACAGAGGATTACGAACGCATCACGGAACGTATCGTTCGCGGGAAGTAGAATCCGGGTGGCCAGAGTGGGGCTGGAGATGCGATGCTTGATGAGCCTCTCCTCCAGACCCTCTCGGCGAACCGGAGTACAATTTAATGATCTTATTGCTCAGCCTGATGCTTGGCGTCGTCCTGCTTTCATGGGCGAACGGACAATTACGAGGCGACCTCCTCTCCAGAGGCGTTCTCAAGTGCTTTATGTTTCCGGCCCTCATGCCCGATGCACTCGCAAGAACGATCGCCTGCCTCGCAACAGCCACGCCCATCAAAGGCCTTTCTCCCTGGACAGATGGTGAACCTCTTTTGATCGCCGGAACTTGCCCCGTAGAACGACTCGGACTGCCGCTCAGCAGCGTCCTCAGAACCATCGCTCTGATCACTGCCAGCTTGATACTCGTCCTCAATGTTCCCGGATTAAGCGCGCTGGTCCCATCCCCAGAAACACTCGAATTAGCCGCACAGAGGGGCCCTGAGGCCTTTTTCAGTAAGTTCGTGGCAGCCACGAACCAGTGGCCAGGAAGTGGGGCGGAAGTCATTCTTGCACTGGTGATGCTCGCCGGTATGACATTGGCCGCAGGACTCCGTCACGCAGAAGCCATCGCTACACTTTGCGTCTTTGTCGGATTTACGGGATTGATGCAAGCAGGGGACTGGCTCGGAATCCGAATGAGCACCTTCGGCAACGGCTGGTTTATGCAACGATTCTATGAAGCGGAATTCGGGAAAGCACTCATACTGCTCGCACTGATCTCGACAGCGACAACGCTAGGTTTAATGGTCCTGCATGCCGTCCCCGCCTCGATCGGAAAACTCCGCCCAAGACCCGTCAATGACACAGGAAGGCTCGTATCTCAATCCTGAGGCACATCTAGCGCAATTGAAGAACGACCGTTTATAACAAGAACTCTTCACTTTAATTGCCGAAAATGAACTCATTGCCTTATGATGCCAAACTCAAAATGGCATCAGGAGGCAACATGAACGAGCCACGAATCCTCAGTCACTTCCCCTTCAAATGCAGGAACATCATACCTATATTGGTGGTCAGTTTTATACTCGGATTACCCCAATCAGGAATGACCCAAGACACGTCCATTTTCAGTGCCGATGAACAACTAGAGTTGAGCCTCGTCGAAGCGATACAACTCGCACTCGAACACAATCTCGGCCTCCAAGTTCAACGCGTCTCTGAAGCCAAAGCACTGCTCGATCCGATCATCTCCGAAGCCGCCTTCGATCCGCTGTTTAGCACCGGCTTCACCCTCTCAGATTCGGAGACAACATCGACCAGTATCATCGATGGCGCAGCGGTGGGTGAAACCTCGAAAAGAAGCAATGACAGCTACTTTCTAGGCCTTTCAGGATTAATGAGATACGGTACAACTTGGCAGTTCAGATTGAGTGGAGACCGGTCTGAAACCTCTGCGGACAATCCATTTTTCTCACCCTTAAATTACCGCAGTGGATACCAACTTTCGCTCAGCCAACCTTTGCTCAAAGGAGCTGGCCGCAGCATCACTGAAACATCACTTCGGGTTGCACTGCGTAATGCAGAGTCATCAAAGTTGGCCACTGTTCGGGCCATGGAAACCACTGTAGCTAATATTGAAAATAGTTACTGGGATCTCGTATATGCACGTCAAAATGTAGAGGTCCAACGAAGCGGTCTTCAAGAAGCACAAGAACTGCTCGATCTCAACCGAAGGCGCCTCGAAGTCGAACTCGGAACCCGCCTAGACGTGATCAGTGCAGAGGCCAATGTGGAAACTCAGAAGTCCAGCATCATCGCCGCACTCAACAATTTGCGGGACTTGCAAGACGTCCTACTCGACAGCATTAATGCCCCTCAATTCAGAAGAGAGGGGGACATATCCACGATGCTCAAAGATGTAGAAGTGATCCCCACGACACCTCTGGATCAGGCTCAGTTCTCTCCCAATCTAGAAGAAGTGGTCAAAGAAGCCCTCACAACACGCCTTGAGTTGCTGCAGCAAGATCTTCAGATCGCCAGCAGCGAAGACATTCTGCGCCTCAGAGAAGACGAAATGCGTCCGAGTCTGAACTTTAGCGGCTCCTTTAACCAGCCTGGAAACGGACTGGAATTGGGCGAGTCTTGGTCGAATATCGGTGACGACTTTTCTTGGAGCGCAGGTCTCAATCTAGAAATACCGCTGGGCCAAAGGTCGGCACGCAACCGGCAGCTCCAAGCCTCCGAAGATCTTCGCCTCGCACAATTAGGCAGAACTCAACAATCCCACATCATCGTCTTGGAAGTCACTCGCGCCGTCCGCGAATTGGACAGTGCTCGCCAGGCTGTCGGCACCACCCAGGCCGCCACCCGACTGAGACGCGAAGAACTCGACGGAGAAACCCGCCGCCTCGAAGTGGGGGTCTCCACCGCATACCAAGTTCTCCAAGTTCAAAACAGTCTACTCACAGCGCAGGTACAGCGGCTCCAAGCCCAAGTTCGACTGCGCAAAGCCATCACCGGCTACCGCAACTCCACGGGTCGAATACTGAATGACTACGGCATCAAAATCGGCGACGTCCTCGAAAACTAAACCCAATACTCAGACAGCACGCGATACTTCAACGATCGAATAGCCTGCGCCTCATAGACATCGCGCTATTCTTCATCGTGCTATTCTTCATCGTGCTATTCTTCATCGTGCTATTCTTCATCGTGCTATTCTTCATCGTGCTATTCTTCATCGTGCTATTCTTCATCGTGCTATTCTTCATCGTGCGTGAATGGGGCCTAAGAGATCATATCGGCCTCCCTAAAGTGACATTCATGACTCAAATGTTTTGAACTTCATTCCGGTCCAGAATCCCTCTAGGATGGCGTTTATATGAAATCTTGAGTGTGACATTTATTTATTACTAGTAGGCACCCTATATCACATCGCCTGCGCCCTTCAATTCCTGCCCTATTCAGCAGGAGTCTGACGAGACCACTTTGAAAATAAGTATCCATAGCCACATAAGCCTCTTTGCGCTCATCGCGTCGATGTCGTTATGGACCGCGTCGTCGCCCCTTCTGAGTCAAGATTTCGAAGTCAGTTTAGAGATCAGCTCATCGCTAGGATCTGTGGGGGGTGGCCTCACCAATCTGGAATTCGGAATGAGCGAAGGTGCCTCAGACGGGTTTGTTCCTGGTGAAGACGAATATGCCAATCCAACTTCAGGGGCGGGCTCTTCAGAGTTTCACGCGTGGATCGATCTCGACGGAGATAACTGGACGCGGTGCATCCTGTCCTCTCAAGAATCCGACACGTTTGCCGTCATCAGCCTCGGGTTTTACCAAACGAATCCTATATTCCTTCAATGGAACTCCGTCGATATACCGGAAACAGGGAATTTCCGCCTCGAAGACGCCTTTGGTGGCTCTTTTCTGTCGATCGACCTCAGAGAACAAAACTCTATCCTTATCGACAACATCGCACTGACCACACTCATCCTCCGAGTGACCCCGCCCTTCGCAGAAGATTTCATACGGGGAGACTTCAATCAGGATCAAACGGTCAACCTCGCAGACACCGTCGCGACCCTAGAGCATCTGTTCGGGTTTTTCCAAAGCACCGACAACCTGACCTGCCCCAAAGCAGGTGACATCAACGACGACGGGGATCTCAACATCTCGGACCCCATTTTCGCACTCGCTCACCTCTTCAATGGGGCCCCGGCACCCGGGGCACCTTTCCCCACTTGCGGCAAAGACACCACTCCCGACGGGCTCCTCTGCCAGCAAAATTGCCCGTAAATAAAAGCCCCATTTGCATATTTACATCAATACGTAAATACGCATGCACCTAAATTGCCCCTAAGTAGCAGAGATAGGCACTTTAGGATCCTGTGTAAACAGGGCCGCCCCGCAGGGACACCCGAGCCGCCCAGCACCCCTGTTTGTATTTTTTAAAGATTACGTAATGCTGTGTATGTTTGACAGCACTTACAGATATACCTGCATTTTCATATCTACAAAGAGATACATTCCTCTATAGCGACGCCTAACGCTTCTGAAGCGCCTCTATCCTGCCATGGGGATCTCTCGAAACACTCCCCTGATCATTCGGCACCGCATAGTGCTGGGCCAGCCGATCCAGTTCTGTAGCCAGCTCTTTTTGGATCTCGGCGAAATCAGGATCTCCCGCACGATTCGTCATCTCACTCGGATCATTGTCCAAATCATAGAGCTCCCACTCGTCGAGATTGTAGTAGTGGATCAGCTTGTACCTCTCGGTACAGACGCCTCTGTGCCGACGCACCATGTGAGCCGTGTTTCGATCCTCTAGGTATTCATAGTAGTGATAGTAGAGACTGTCTCGCCACGGAACGTTCCGCCCCAAAAGGAGAGGGACTAAACTCTCCCCTTGCATATCCTCGACGTCCGCCTGATCAGCAGAAACCCCTGCCAAATCCAGAAACGTCTGAGCGTAGTCCAGATTACTCACGAGGTGGTCATCCACAGTGCCCGCAGGAACAACACCGGGCCAACGCACGATCAGAGGCGTCCGATAGCATTCCTCATACATAAACCGCTTATCGAACCAGCCATGCTCGCCGAGAAAGAACCCCTGATCACTGGAATAGATCACGATGGTCTCGCGATCCAGATCCAGCGATTCCAGTGATTCCAACATGCGGCCCACGTTCTCATCCACGGCCTTAATACAGCGAAGGTAATCCTTGAGGTATCTCTGATATTTCCACTGAACGATTTCAGCTTCACTCATTTGCCCACGAGATGCGTCGAATGCCGCATTTTTGGGCTGATATACAGAGTCCCAGGCCGCGAGCTGAGTCGCATTGAATCGCCCCTGAGGTGACAACTTCAAATCATGAGGCGTCAACGTCGTCGCGATTTCCATGTCTTGAATCCGAGCCGCAGTCGTCCGAGTCGAATAGTTATCAAACAGATTATCCGGCTCTGCGATCTCGACATCGTCATAGAGGCCCAAATGTCGCGGCGCAGGTTGCCAATGCCGGTGGGGGGCCTTGTGCTGCACCATCATCATGAAGGGGGCATCGGCATCCTGAACCCCTTCGAGCCACTCCAATGCGAGATCAGTGATGACATCTGTGGTGTACCCTTCATGAATCCGATCGGCAAAGCCCGCATCATTCTCAGCAGGAAAACGCATCTTCGGATTGTAGTAGGGGCCTTGCCCGATCAATCTTTCGTAGTGATCAAACCCCGTCGGCTCTGACTTCAGATGCCACTTGCCAAAAAGTGCAGTGCGATAGCCTTCCTCTTTGAGCAATTTCGGGAACGTCATCTGCGCTCCGTCGAAACGTTCTGCATTGGTCAAAACGCCATTCAGATGGCTATGCTTTCCCGTCAAGATCACGGCTCGGCTCGGCGCACAGATAGAGTTGGTCACCGCACAGCGAGAAAAACGCATGCCTTCACTGGCCAGGCGATCGAGATTCGGGGTGATGTCTTCGGGAAATCGACTGCCATACGCGCCGATGGCATGCGACGCATGATCGTCGGTAAAGATAAAGAGGATGTTCGGTGTTTTCGAAGGTCGGGTGATCGGGAGTATCGCTTCCTTTTTAGGGAGCGCAGTTCCCGTGCAACCCAACAAACTCAGCAATAATAATGTGGAAACTCCGCACAGCCCGCGACTCCTCATGAGCCTTGGCCAGTGAGAGCTCAACCGCCCCAGCCCAGCAATACACTCCAGCATCGAAGACACTTCCCTGCTTTTTAGAGGCTCTGATCAAAACTCGCCGACATTACCGCCTGAAATCGTATTTACCGTATCACACTGCCATCGAGGTGGAATCCGCAAGGTTCTATGAACAAAAAGGTTTCATAGAGGCCGGTCGGCAACCTGAAGCTTGTGAATGGCAAATCGACAAATCCTGCAATAACACAACTCAAGGAATAGGGTCGACAGTCTTAGCAGCGAGAAATTCAATCCTTACAGATTCGGCACACGGTGACCGCCAACAAACCCCCGGCCACCGGACCGACAAAGTAGATCCACACCATCTGAAGATTCTGGAGATCACCAGACGCCAGTGTGGAGACCAGTGCCGGTCCAAAACTGCGTGCCGGATTCATGGAAGCGCCACTCCATGATCCTGCAAGTGCCACTTCGGCTGTCACCGTCAATCCGATGACGATTGCGGGCACCGGGCCTACCGCCCACTTCTGATCGATGATCCAAAAGATGACTCCCACAAGGATGGTGGTCAGCAACACCTCTAGCCACATGCTGCCGAAGGTTCCGAGGCTTCCTGGCAAATTCATGCCGATGGAGGGCGCGTCGGGAAAGAGGTTTCGGATAACGACACTCGCCAATATCGCGCCGGAAAATTGCGCCAACAAGTAACCGGGCAATTGCTCCTTCTTCAACTTTCCAGCACGCACCATCGCCACTGATACCGCGGGATTGATGTGGGCACCGGATGCCTTGCCAAAGATCAAAATCATGGCGATGACGGCGATTCCAGAGAATAGCCCATCTAGGAGAGGTCCTATCGGTTCACCGAGACTCGCCAAAGTGCCAGCACTGCTGGCACTCAGAACTAAGCCAAAGGTGCCGAAAAACTCGGCGACAGGAGCACGAAGTTGTAATTTCATGACGACAGTCTGTCCGGGTCACTGGAAAAGTACACCCCCAAAGTAAGCTCTATCAGTAACTTCCCTGCATCGCGAAATACGAATCGAAAAGACTACAGCCGAAGAAAGACCCCCCTCGGCATCCTTGCCATACTTGGGCTTGCCATACTTGGGAAGGGCGCATCTCGTGCCCCGTCCCAACTCACTACAGATCCACGATGAAGCGACTCTAAACTCAATGAACCTTTAGCGTTTCCTGATCCTGTACCAAACGAATTCCAACACTTAAGATATCAACGTGAGCGAGGATACCTTTTCTAAGGAGGCTCTATCAAATCCAGCGAACAAGTCCAATCTGACGCATCATTGAACTCTCAAACTGATCGCTGTTATCACGGGGGTGCTTTTTTCAAAGCGATTGGCGAAGGCTTTGATCACCTCGAACGTCATCAACAGGTGATTAACGCAGATGTCCTCGACGCCTGGTTTCCACCGGCACCTTCTGTGATCGAGACTGTCACAGAATATCTACCATGGCTGGCACGCACTTCTCCGCCCACACATAGCGAAGGACTGATCGACACCATTTCCGAAAGCAGAGGAGTCCCACAAAACTGCGTTCTTCCTGGAGCCGGCTCATCGGCCTTGATCTTCCTCGCTCTAAGAGAGTGGCTTACGCCAAGTTCAAAAGTATTGATGCTCGATCCTTCATACGGAGAGTACTCACACGTATGTGAACGAGTGATCGGATGTCAGGTCGATCGCATCGTCCTTCAAAAAACAGATCACTACCGTATCGACATCGATCACCTCAGTCGGCAAATCCAAGATGGATACGACTTGGTGATTCTCATCAATCCGAACAACCCATCAGGTCATCATATCGAAAAGAAAGACCTTAAAGTCGTCCTAGAGCACCTTCCAAAGAACACTCGCTGCTGGGTCGACGAAGCCTATATCGAATATGTGGATGCGAGCGCTTCCATTGCGAAACCGTCAACGCCGACCTCGTCGCTTGAAACCTTAGCCGCGGCCTCTAACAATATTTTTGTCTGTAAATCCCTCTCAAAGGTATATGCACTCAGCGGAGTGCGCGCGGCATATCTCGTGGGGAACTCAGAAGACATCTCTCGACTTCGCACACTCACGCCACCTTGGGCCGTCAGTTTGCCGGCCCAACTCGCTGCGGTAAAAGCACTAGAAAGCCCTGAGTACTACAACGACTGCTATCAGAAAACTGATGCTCTACGACAACAATTGAGCACCATGCTCAGTCAAAGCTTTCCAGGAAGTACACAAATCGTAGGGGTTGCCAATTGGGTTCTATGGATTCCACCCGTCAAAAAGTCTGAGGTCGCCCCATGGGTCGCGCGATGTCAGCGACACCAATTATTTCTACGAACGTTCGCTGATCCCGGTCATCCCCTCGGATCAGAAACGATACGCATCAGCGTTAAAGATCAGATGACTCAAGTACGTATTATCGAAATTCTGCAAGCCACCCAACCCCAGCGATAAACCCAAGGACTCTGTAAAACAACGTCTCAGCCATACGGCCATAAGAGCCCACAAAGCCCCCATAAAAAAGAGAACCGACGCAGCG
>JACKQG010001212.1_pt1 | contig 36231 bp, 23 predicted proteins | sample 8237621 | NCBI WGS metagenome assembly JACKQG01 (sample SAMN15677084, study PRJNA649215) | marine metagenome | biome: marine; feature: Black Sea; material: saline water; isolation source: suspended particulate matter (SPM) from the Black Sea western gyre | collected 2013-06-09/2013-06-10 | depth...
GCTGCTGGACGTGCGAAAGGACGACTATGCGGGCACCACCATGCCCAGAAACTACTCGTCGCAAGTCAGACTGACGGACCCAACGCGGAACGTCGAGTTCGAGACGAAGATCTGGATGAACAACCCGCTGCGCTACGCGGGCGAAACCTTCTACCAGAGCGGCTACCGCGCCGGACGCAGGGGCGAGGAGTTCAGCACTTTGCAGATCGTCAAGAACACGGGTTGGATGATTCCTTACGTGTCCTGCATGATCGTAGCCACCGGCATGCTGGCGCACTTTCTGCTTTTGCTCTTCCGCTTCCTGCGGCAGGTCCAGCAGCGCGACTCGACGGAGGAAACCGGCGAAACGACCGATGCCGCGGTGGCACTGCCACCGAGTCCTGCCGTCCAGTTTCCCGTGTTGCTTCGTTGTCTTGTACCTCTGGCCGTTGTGTTACTTGGCGCGGCGTACATTGCCAGTATGGCGATCCCCGCCAGGCCGCCGGATTCTCTGATGCGACTCGATCAATTCGGATCGCTTCCTCTCACGTACCAGGGGCGTGTGAAGCCGTTTGATACATTGGCTCGTAACAGCCTGCGAGTTATTTCCAACCGGGAGACGTTTGTCGACGCGCGGAACCGGCGGCAGCCGGCGATCCGCTGGCTGTTGGACGTGATCGCTCGGCCCGAGCGTGCGAAAGACCATCGGGTGTTTCGCATCGACAACCTGGAAGTTCTCAAGTCGCTGGGGCTCCAGAGACGCCGGGGATTCCGCTACGCCTGGACGGAGTTGGAGGCGAATGCCGCGAAGCTTGAGCGCCAAGTGATGGACGCTCAGAAACAACCACCCGAGCAGCGCACGCCTCAGCAGCGACGGATTCTCGAACTCCGCCAGCGAATCGACCGCTACCGCCTGCTTTCGGATTCATTCCGTCCTTTGCAGTTACCACGATTTCCTTCCAAGGAAGCCGTAGAGAGCAAAGACGAGGAGGCCATGAAGACTGTAGAGGACATCACCCGCCGAGTGAAGGGAATACCGGCGACCAGCAGGACGCTGGCGGCCCGGCAGCCGCCATTGGCCGCGCCGGTCGGACCGCCCGAGCAGCCTTGGCGGGCCTACGCGGCAGCCGAAAACGAGTCTTATTTGGCGCAACATTTGATGAAGAAAGAACGGAATCCCGCCTTGACGAAGCTGGCGAGCATCTTCGAAGCGTACCAGGAGAACGAAGTAACGGCTTTCAACCAGGCGGTCTCCGACTATAAGACCTTTCTGGCAGACAAGCCGCCTTCTGGACTGGACCTTCGGATGACGGACTTTGAAGCCTACTTCAATCACCTGGCGCCGTTTTACCGGGCGATTCCACTGTACGTCCTGGCGCTTGTGCTCACCGCGCTGGGGTGGCTGGCGGCGATCGCCTGGCCGCGGTTATCGGCGTTGATGCACAGTTCCACATTCTGGCTTATCGTGCTCGTGTTCGCACTTCACACCTTTGCCCTGGCGGCTCGCGTGGCGATTTCCGGACGCCCGCCGGTGACGAACCTGTATTCCTCGGCCGTCTTTGTCGGCTGGGGCTGCGTGGCCCTGGGGTTACTGCTGGAGAGCCTGTTCCGTCTGGGCATCGGCAATTCGGGCGCTGCGGTGGCCGGCATTGGGACCTTGATTATCGCGCATTTTCTCGCAGCCGACGGCGATACGATCCGAGTGTTGCAGGCTGTGCTGGACACGCAGTTCTGGCTGACCGTCCACGTGCTGACGGTGACGCTGGGCTACTCCGCCACCTTCCTGGCCGGGCTGCTGGGACTTGTCTTGGCCGGATTCGCGTTTGGCAAGGCAGTAGTATCATTCGTCGTAGACTATCTGGCAAAACGTTCCGGACGCGGCCGGTTGCCCGGAGACTGGCTGTCGGAGGTCGAACGAATCCTTGGCGCTATGATCTTTGGCACCGTTTGCTTCGCGGCCTTTTTCAGCCTGGTGGGCACGGTGTTGGGCGGACTTTGGGCAGATGACTCGTGGGGCCGTTTCTGGGGCTGGGATCCGAAGGAAAACGGCGCGTTGATGGTCGTCCTGTGGAACGTACTGGTGCTGCACGCTCGCTGGGCGCGGATGGTCAAAGAACGGGGATTAGCGTTGTTGGCGATCGGCGGCAATATTGTGACCGCTTGGTCCTGGTTCGGCGTCAACGAACTGGGCGTCGGCCTGCACTCGTACGGGTTTACGGAAGGGGCGGCCAGGGCGTTGTGGCTGTTCTGGATCAGTCAGCTCGTTGTTATCGGGCTAGGCGTTTTGGCGTTGTTCGTCAGTTCCACCTTTTCCCGCCGCCCAGGGCCGATGGAGGCGTCGTCGACGTGAGCGGGGCCGTCCGCTATTGCCTCTGCCAGCTCGTCTGGCAGGTGGAGCAGCTTGGCGGGCTAGTCAGTCGATTCGGATTCATGCGCCCGTCGACCCCTGCCGCCTCATGCGGCAGAACCTCGCGCTAGGCGCGAGGTCGATTATTTCCTCCGGTAAGTGAATCCCACGCCGTGAATTCCCGCTTTGTCGCTGGTGGCCAGTCCGCCACTGACGCCGAAGTACTTTTCCAGGACAGAGAAAGGTGGTAGCGGAGAATCGCTCATCGCCTTGTGCAGGGCTTCGAATGCTTTGTTCCTATCGGCCAGCTTGGCCACGGCACGCTTCGTTTCGTCGGATCGCAGTGTCTCGTAAGTCGCGCGAAGTCGTACCACCGGTCGCTCGAACCAGATCGCGGCAGGTTTCTTCCCGTCAGCCTTCCGCTTGATCATGCTGGCGATCAACTTGAAATCAAATTCCTGGCCCAAGGGCTGAGAATCGCCTTTCTTGGTGGCCACCGCGCGTTCCAGCAGCTTCTCACTGCCAGCAATCAGCAGGTAATCGCCAAGGATGGCTATGCACGAGTCCGGCAGATTCCCTGCCAAGCCTCCCTCGTCCGGTTCGGTACCAGGCGAGAAGTGAAAGCACCCTACCCCAGCGACGGTATGTTTGGCGAATAGACTTGGCGCAGCACTGACCATCTTGCCCAAAGTCCGGCGGAAGGCTGCGGCGTCCTTTAGCTTCAGGCCGAGCAGTGGTACCTGTTCGCTAGTCGATTCGTCGATCCAGGTGATGCGGGTGATGCGGCCGTCCAACGCGGCCAACACGTCGCGTTCCATATCCACCCCGAACTGTTTGCCAATCGGGTCCTCGACATTTGTGCTCCAAGCGTCTTTGTCCTGGAAAAAGTCGTAGACCTCGACAAATGCCGAGTAGCTCTTCATGAAATCCCAGTGCATGGTCATGTACGTGGCGACGTCGTTGGGGACCCAGACTTCCGGAGTGACATCTCCCGGTCGCAGCGTCAGTACGTCAAGGACTCCGGTCACAGGCGAATCGAGCAGGACATGCACGTGATAGATCGACTCGAAACGCTCTCCGCCGAACGTGAGACTTCCGCCGACGCCCAGAAGCCCATCCAGCCCCAAGAGACGAAGCACAGACAGGCCCACTTGCAGCGCCATGTTGTCCGTCGAGATGCTCTTGGCCAGTTTAATGGGATCAACGAAGTAGGTCAGTTGCGGGTCCTCGTCGTTCGCCTTGGACAATTGCTCCGAAATCGCCGCAAACGAGCTGCTTCCAGAGAGGTTTGGCGTTTTGGCCGCGCCCCAAGACGACACTATCTGCTTGGCCAACTCCAAGTCCGACGTTGCGACGATGGTCTGCTCGCGTTCAAAGAACACCACATGGTCTTTGGGCGAGGCGGCGCCGTGCAACACGGTGAGCTCCGCACCTTGCCACGTCTCGGTGGTCTTTCGATCGCCACGTTCCTCCATCTGGGCTTGCAGGTAGCCCACGACTTTGCGCGCCATGGAGAGTTTCTGGCCGACTTCCACCATCGCCACCATCGCCGGATTCCCCTGCTTGGTCGGAACGACGGCCAAGCAGACTTCGCCCTGAGGGATTTCCGCGAGCTGGTCAAGGGACAGCCCCAAGTCCTTTTCGATGCCACGAAACTCTTCCGCCGCCGAGCCGTACAAATGACCGACAAACGGTTTGACCTGCGGATCGCGAAGCATGCGCCCCAATGCGGTCTCCCCGAATTGCTCGACCAATTCCTGCACGTCGTCGATACGCAGGTAGGCGACCGTGTTCTCCGGCAAGAGCCGTGGCGCGCGCGAGTTCTCGGCAAACCCAGCGCGTCCACCGACCAGAACGATCATGGCGGCAACCGCCAGCGGGACCACAAAAAGACCGCCAAGTTTCACGGCAGGCATGAAGCAACTCCCCTGATTGAAAGGCATTCGAGACGAGAACGAGAGGCTTGGCAGGAATGCTGCAACACTAGCCCGACGCGCAAGCGAGAGACCAAGTCAATCGGCGCAGTTCACGTTGTCTCCCTCGCTTGCGCGTCGGGCTAGTTTGGCTACTCCAGGCCATCAATGAAGTGTACTCGTGGGTAGGCAGTTCTTCAAGCCAGCAGCGGTGTCGGATACGCTTGGCTGGATGCGACAGCCCGGTAGCGATGCGCGGCGGTGGAACGTCTGAGAGATCTCCGTGGAGGAGCGATATTCTTGCGGGAATTATCATGGTGCGGCGAGAAGGACATAGGCGTGTCTGGTCGCCTTGGCTACCTAATGGTAAACTTATACGCTACTGATCCGTTCACCGTCCTCGCCCTGCATGCGGCGAAACGAGCTGGGCATGAAAATTAGATCGAAACTCGTCTGGAAACTCAGCGCCGTTGTTGTGGCGATCTTGATCGCGGCAATCGCTTTTTGCGGATATTTCAACAATCTTATTGCCGCCCACTACTCTCTGGAGTCCTCCAAGGCGTTTCTGCGATTCAACTCCGAATCGATCATCCAGGGAGTCCGCCAGTTGATGATGACCCGGAACAACCAGGCCATCGAGGAACTGATCGTCGAGATGTCCGAGGACAGCGAAGTTTATGGCGATATTCGGCTGGTGTCTCACCATTCCGGCGAAGTTGTCGCGTGCCGTTTCGGCCGAACCGGCAGGAGGCTGGTTTTGGAGGACCCATCCTGCGCGGTCTGCCACGATCAGAGCGATCTCGGCGGTGCCGACGCGGAGATCGTCGACACAGTACTGGAGTCTCCCGAAGGAAACCGGGTCTTATCGGTCATGGCTCCAATCCTGAACGAACCGCGGTGCCGTACCGCCGCTTGCCATGCCCATGCAGACGATCCGCCAATACTGGGATTCTTGAACGCCGATTACTCCCTCGAACGAATGGATGCCATGGTCGCCGACCGCAGGATCCTCGTCTTGCTCACCGTCCTCACATCAACGGTGTTGGGCGTTATCGCCTTGTGGTTCATGTTCGCGCGGCTATTGGAACGGCCGATCAGCGGGCTGATCTCGGGGACGAAACGCATTGCTGCCAAGGAATTTGACTTCCGGTTCGATTCAAAGCGCAACGACGAGATTGGCGTTCTGGAGGAATCGTTCAACATCATGACGGGCACGATCCAGGCCGACCGGGACGAATTGCGTGGCGCCAAAGAGTACGTCGAAGGAATCGTCGAGAACTCGGCCGACCTGATCATCACCGTCAACCCCCAGGGGCTCGTCCAGACTTTCAATCGGGGTGCGGAACAGGCGCTGGGCTACTCTCGCGACGAAGTGATCGGCCAGCGCATCGAGACCCTATTCGCCGATCCTCGCGACAGGGAAAAGGCCATAGCACGGCTGAACGACACCGACAACGTGCGGAACTTCGAAACCCGCTTTGTCGCCAAGGAAGGCCACGTCCGGGAAGTCCTGCTGACGCTGTCGCGTCTGCGCGACGGGAAAGGTAACGCGATCGGCACTACTGGGATCAGCAAGGACGTCACCCAGGAGAACAAGCTCTACCGGCAGTTGGTGCAGTCACAGAAGCTCGCCGCCATCGGCCAAGCGGTGACTGGAATCCAGCATGCGATCAACAACATGCTGAATGCGCTCGCGGGCGGCACCTGGCTGGTCCGCAAAGGGCTCGCCAAAGACGATCGACGGCGGATCACGGAAGGTTGGACGATGGTCGAGGAGGGCATCGAGCGGATCGGCGACTTGTCGCGCAGCATGCTCGACTACGCTAGGGAGTGGAAGTTGGAACTCAAAGCAGTCGATATGAAGGACTTGATGGCGAAGGTTTGCGAACTGAATCGGCAGAGCGCCGTTGATTGCGGTGTCGTTCTGCGCCACGAGATACCCGACGGACTGCCTGCCTTGCTGTGCGATCCGAAGTTGATCCATATGGCTACGACCGACATCGTGGTCAACGCGATCGACGCCTGCAGCGGGAAAGACTACCGGTCCGGCGAAAGGGCCGAGATTGTGCTGAAGAACTCCTTGACGGACGACGAGGATTTTTTCGTGATCGAGATCCGCGACAACGGGTGTGGCATGAGCGAGGAGATCCGACGGAACATCTTCACTCCGTTCTTCAGCACAAAAGAGAAGCGGGGCACCGGCCTAGGGTTGGCAGTGACCGCCAAAGTCATTAACGTACATGGTGGAGAAATTGTCGTCGAATCAGAAACGGATCAGGGGACCACATTTCGCGTTCGTCTTCCGATCAACGGCGCGAAAGCCACGAAGGAGACAGTCGATGGCCAAGCAAGTACTCTTAGTTGACGACGACCGGACGACGGTGCAGTTTCTTTCCGAAGTGCTGCGCGAGGACGGATACGATGCAGTCCCTGCCTACGACGGCAAAGAGTGCATGCAACAGCTTGAGCAAGCCAAGCCCGATCTGATCGTCCTGGACGTGATGATGCCCGGGAAGTCGGGGTTCGTGCTGTTCAAGGAACTCAGACGGCACGAGCAGTACAAGGACATCCCGATTATCATGCTCAGCGGCGTGGGCCGCGTCATCGAGGAACTGAATGGTCACAAGGGCGAGACTTCCGAAAAGCCCTTCGACCCCATTCGGGAGGTATTGAAAAAGAAGATCCAGGAGTTGCGCGAAGAAGGGCTGGTCAGGCCAGAGATGTTCGTGGACAAGCCGGTCGACGCCGACGCCTTCATCGCCAAGGTGCGAGAGTTGATCGGAAGCTGAGAGGTTGGGCCATCGGATTCCTATGTTTCCGGCAGTGTGGGACGCAGCGGAGTTTCCGAGGTCCCGATCTCAGAGCGTGTCTTCACATTCGTACGATGGCCCTCCGAGGCCGTCGAAACAGGAAGATTCTGGAGAATCGACGGGCTCGGAGGCCCATCGTACCGCCGAATCGCAGGTTCCTCGCATTTTGAAGACACGCTTTCAGCGCATTACGCGGATTTGCTCGACTCCAGCATTTGCCGTATGGTCTCAAGAAAATGCTCGCGCTCGATCGGCTTTTCCAGGTATGCTCTCGGACTCGGTAGATCCTCCGCATCGAGCAGTCTCCGAATCAGGTTCTGCATCTCCCCGTCGCGGGTCAATCCGGTGACAACGACGACGGGTACGTCGCGGAAGGCTTCGTCTTCGGTGAGCTTGCGGAAGAAGAAAACGCCCGATTTCCGCGGCATGTGAATGTCCAGCGTGATGAGGTCCGGTTTGCACTGGCGTGCTGAATCCAGCGCTTGATCACTGTTGTGAGCCACGGTTACTTCGTACCCCGCGCCGGCGAGGATCGACTTCAGTAGATCGGCAAAGTCTGGCTCGTCGTCGACAACCAACACGTGCTTCGCTGTTGTCTGCTCATTGGGCATAGTCACGCTCCGTGTGTTTGATTTGACAGAATTGACTGCGTGGAGATGCGACTGGCGAATTTGATGGCCGCCGCTGCCACGAAAAGAGTCTGCAGGGCGATCGCACCAAACACCCAGCCCTGACCGCCGCCACCGAAACCATAGCTGTGTAGTCCGGCGCCCAGCACGAAATTCACTCCATACCACGCCATGACGACAAGCAAGAAACAAAACACGGACAGGGCAGCTAATCCGAAATCTTTCACCCAACCGGCATGCCGAGCGTGCAGCACGGCCAAATATCCGAGCAGAGCGATCAAGGCCCAAACCTCTTTTGGATCCCACCCCCAGAACCGCCCCCACGAATAATCCGCCCAAACGCCGCCAAGAATCGTGCCTGCCGCCAACAGAAACACGCCCACTTGAATCGCGCGATAGGTGAAACGGGTGAGGCTGTCGATCGTTTGCTGGTTGGTCGAACCGACCAGGAAGTAGCCCAGCGTGATGTTCCCGATTCCTAACGCTAGTGCAAAGGTGGCGTAGCTGAGCGTGATCGTCATCACATGCGTAACCAGCCAGAAATTGCTGCGCAGCACGGGTTCGAGTGGACGTAGGCTGGGGTCCAACGTTGCCGGACAGTTGTCGGCCAAGATCAGGGCAACAGTGGCCAAGGCCGCGGCCGCGGTCAGGATGTACCTCCTGCGGTAGATCAGTTCGAAGACGATGCCGAATGCAGCTACTCCCAATCCCAGGTAGATCACCGATTCATACATATTGGTGACCGGAGCCCTGCCGGAGATAACGACACGCAGGGCGAATCCCACACACATAGCCACAAGCCCGGCACCGAAGGCAACCCAGCCGCCGACGTAGAACGGTTTCCAATGGGCGGCCATGCTCAACAGTAAACAAAGAAACGCAAGCAGAGTGAAGACCCACGAAAAACGGAATGGAGCCCAATGATTGTAGCCGACCTCCCAGTCGATCACCGAACGACTCGGATAGGGCCCCAGTTGAGGACCGAGTTCCCTAACGGCGGTGATGAACGAAGCCGAGGCTGCGTTGAACTCCGTTGCGGAGTCAGCCAAGTAGGCCGTCCGCGCTTGCTGGAATTGCTGCTTGACGCGACGCAACAGCCCGGACGGATCCGATGTGTCGTCGAAATCAGCCTGCATCAACTGAGCAGCGTCCAACCACTCGCGATCTTCACTGCCCTGGACAGGTATGATCTCCAGACGCCGGCCCATGCGATGGTCTTGGTAGGACCAGAACTTGTCGGCCAGCTCCAAAGCCTTCTTTTCGAACAGGGCCAGGCCTCGTTCCTGTTTGCCGATCAGTTCTTCTGCCCAGCGCAGGAAAGGCCTTTCCTCCGACGAACCTGGCAACTTGATCTTCGCTTGGCTCAGATCCAATGGCGAGATGAACTTCTGATCCTCTAGCATACCCAAGGCTTCGCGAAGTGCGAGAAAGTCGACGCGGACGAACGGGGCCCGATCCCATTTGTCCGGTTGATGTAGGTGGAAGTACGATCCGCGCCAGGGCATCCCACTCGACGAATGGGGGTCTGCCGGCTTATCCCAGCCCTGCCAGTCGAACAGGATCGCCAGATAGAAAGTGTTGGCATCCAGTTTCTGTCCGGTTTCAGGGTCCGTGAAACTGGCTCGATTCGACAACAGGCGAAGCGTCTCCCAAGCCAATGTGTCGAAGGGCTTGCCGCGACCGCCTTCCTGTACGGGCAGGTGGCGCCATTGATTCCAGTTGAACACCTCACTTTCCCGGGCACTGGAATATGTGGAAACACTGGTGACGACCAGTGCGATCAAAGCTGCGAACGAAACTCGCATAAGAGGTTCCTTGCTGTGTGCAAGTAGGCCGCGACTGTGTTGATTAGTCCTGCAGCAGAAGTCGTGAGACTTCTGGCCCCGAGCTCTCACGAGTTCGGCTACGGACGCTTTTGAACATGTAGGATCGTATGGAGAGCATGAAGAAGATCCCGACGCAAATCATGAGGCTGCCCACGTACTTCAAGAACCGTCCCGGATCATACGCCGCAGTCAAGACCGAACTCTCCATGCCCCCAGGCAGTTTCTGAAAGCTGGACTGGTAGAATGTGAACTTGCCGTACACGAGTGGTTCGTTCATGGAGATTTCGTGCTGCCGATCGACCGCGCCTGCCGCGTCGACCAAACGGACCGAACTTACGAAGGCGGCGTTGCCCACGCGTCCGGGGTTCAAGCGACGAGTGAGTTCCTTCATTTCGAGGCTGAAACCGAGCGGTAGCTGCTCGTAGTCGAACGAAAGTTCAACGGGCCCCTGTCCGGTGAAGATCCTCTGCATGCCGAACTGTTGATCGTTTCGCTTGAGCCAAAGCTGCCGCTTCTCGGCGCCCGCGATGACCTCCACCAGCGCAGCCGCTTCTGGTCCGTCGCTTCCCCCCGGCGCGAGTTCAACCGGCAGGAAGGCCACTTCCTTGCGCGCAAACGGGATGTGCTTGGCCACGGTGACACTGAAACCGCTGCCGAGTTGGACCCGGTCGCCTTCTTTCGCTTCAACCGCCGGCTGATACGAGTCGCCAACCATGGCCCGGCAGTACAGATTGCCGTCGGGCGTCTGCAGAAACACGGCACCGGGTGCCGGCGGGACTCCGACGTGATGATACCAGAACTTGACCGGATACTGACGCCCGTGAACGGCGTCCAGGTTCAAGAGGGGAAGCTTCGCAAGAGCGATCTGCCGGACGGGCTGCTTGGCACCAGGCAAGTGAATCTTCAGTTCCAGCAGCGGGTTGTCGGGTTGTTCGCCGCGGGAAACGAATCGACCATTAGGAGTCGGTCTTGCGTTCGGGAGATACTCCACAATTTCCACTGCCATACCGGACTGGCCGAGGACGATTTTCTGGCCAATGTATTCGTCAACCCGTACCCGCTGCATGTGCCCTTGATAGTGAATCGACAGCACACCACCTGTGCCAAGATCGCCGGCGGGCGGCTCCAGGAAGTCCTGCAACATCGACTGCATGGGGATCGGCAGGAGATCGTATTTCGTCGCCTCAATCACAGCTTGGCCGCCAAACGCGTTTCCGATCAGCCAATCTTCTGCCACCGGATGCCCACTAGGGCCGAAAAGAACCAGCTTCAGCGCCGGACCCTCGTAGTCGGTCTCGTCGGAGACCCACCCGGTTGTCTCTTGCGCGTGCCGGTAGTACTTGAGTACCCTTAACCCGAAATCATCGGAAACGCCGAAGTCCAGGGATCTTCCCTCTTGCCAGTCTACCGGGCCGGGTTGGAAGAAGAAGTCCGACGATACTCCCCCTCGCTTCGACTGTCTCCGTGCTGTGATCAGACTCCGTTCGTTCACGAGCACGCTATCAGCCCGGTCGCCCTCGTGCAGAGTGAGCTGCCCTTCGATTCCACAGAGAAAAGTCTGGATCGAGCCAACCAGTAACACCAACAGACCGGCGTGCGTAACCACAAATCCCGCGTGCTGTTTCTTCCAGGGAAACCGAATCAGAGTGGCGGCCAGAATGTTCAAGCCCAGTAAAGCCAAGAGACCGACGAACCACGGGCTGCCGTAAACATACCATTGCGCGAATTCTCGTCCCTTATCCGCTTCCAGCAATGTCGCGCATGCAAGCACGGCGGCCAAACCGGCAAGCAGGCTCACCGCCAATTGCAGAGATGCGAGGCCTCGAAAAACGTGCACCAACATGGGACTCTCTCGCTCGTTCGCCCGATTTTGAAGAAGTAATAGTAATCGAGGCCACTGGAAGCGTGAACACTGATTCTCGACCGTTTGGTACGAAATCGTTCGGGGGAACAAGATACCGTGTCGACTCAACGTTTCCTCCCACGATTATTCGACTGGCAGGCCACGATCATTACTTCGGCAGTGGTCCGTCTGAAAAAGGGACTTAGGGAAAGTCTGGTCGGCACCCGACGTTACCGCAGAGCGGTTCCGCCACATAGCCCAGACTTGCGGCAGCTACCCTGGGAGACGCGAGATGAATGGGAACGAATTACCCCCAACGGGGTTACTGCCGGCAATTGGCTAAAGATTCAAGGAGACGCTGCCGAGTAAGTGGTTACGCGTCCTTATATCCTACCTAATCCTTAAAGTCGGTACATGGGGATGGCATCAAGACGGAAAGCAAAGCGGAAAGGGCGACCGGGTCGAGGTGAGCGGGAAGGTCGGGCGAACCAAAGGCGACCGGGCCCATTGCCGCAGCGAGAGGGGCAGGAGCAAGATGGTGACTATGCGCCCCGGCCTTGCCGAACGGCACTTCCCCTGTGGAAGAAAGCCCTTTTTTCATTGGTGGCCACCATCGCGTTCTTGTTTCTGCTGGAACTTGCCTTAGCAGTCGTCGGCGTTCGGCCGATCCGGTACGACCAGGATCCATTTGTGGGCTTTACGTCGCGCGTCCCCCTGTTCGTGGAATGCGGTGGATCCGGTGGCGGCACCGAGATGGTCACCGCGGACAATAAGTTGACCCTGTTCAATCCTCAACGTTTCCCCAAGGAGAAGCCGCGCGGAGCCTATCGCATTTTTTGTCTGGGCGGTTCGACGACCTATGGCCGACCGTACGACGACACCACCTCGTTCTGCGGGTGGCTGCGAGAGTTCTTGCCCGAAGCCGATCCTTCTCGCCAATGGGAGGTTATCAACGCCGGAGGCATCAGCTACGCCAGCTATCGCGTGGCGATACTGGCGGAAGAGTTGCTGCGTTACGAACCGGATTTGATGATCATCTATTCCGGTCAGAACGAGTTCCTGGAACGGCGAACGTACGATCGTTTGATCCGCATGCCGCGCGCGGTGCGCGGGCTGGGGGCCATCGCGAGCCGGACCAGGACCTCTGCGGTCGTGAGGCGGACTATCGATGCATGCAGCCATCGAGACAGCCCTACGGAGGGCAAGTCAAGTACGCTCGAAGCGGAGGTGACAACGCTGCTGGACGACTCGGTGGGACCGGACGCCTACCATCGGGACGACCAACTGCAGCAGCAGGTGCTGGACCACTATCGTTTCAACCTGGCGCGCATGGTCGACATCGCCCGTTCGGTCGGAGCCGAGGTGGTACTGGTCACGCCCGCCTCCAATTTGCGAGACTGCGCGCCCTTTAAGAGTGAGCACCGTCAGGGCCTCAGTGACACGGAACTTCGGGGCTGGCAGGCGTATTTCGAACGTGCCTCGCAGGCACTGGCGACCGGCCGTGCTCGCGACGCGCTGGCGGACATCGAAGCGGCGGTGGCCATCGACGGTCGCTACGCGAAATTGCACTACCAGCATGGCCGCGCGCTCTGCGAGTTGGGGCGACACGAGGAGGCGAAGGTCGCCTTCGAGCATGCTCGAGATGAGGACGTTTGCCCGTTGCGGGCGTTGGGCCCGATGCGAACGATCGTGGGCGAAGTGGCTGCTGACCGGGGCGTACCGTTGGTCGACTTCCCGACCATCGTGGAGAATCAGTCGGACCACGGAATCCCCGGCGAGGACTTGTTCCTGGACCACGTCCATCCAACCATTGACGGCAATCAACTGTTAGCCCGGGCGATCCTGGACGCGATGGTCCGGCAACGGATTGTTGAACCAGCGCCCGGCTGGGGAGACGCGACCGCCGAGCGTGTGGCAAAACGCTTGAAAGGCAGCCTGGACCATCATGCGCATGGCGTTGCATTGCGCAACCTCTCCAAGGTGCTCGCCTGGGCAGGCAAGTACGAAGAAGCTGGGAAACTGGCCGAACAGGCCACCGAGTTGGCGCCGAACGATGCCGAGGCATACTTTCAGCTCGGCTTTTGCTCGGAACAGGTCGGCGAAACGCACAAGGCTGAGGCCGCCTATCGCCGCGCACTGGAGTTGAGGCGGACCCAACCGGCCACCGGGTTGGTAACGAACACTGCCGAGGCACATTTCCAGGTCGGCTTATACGCGGGGAAGGCCGGCGACGTCCAGACGGCTGTGGCCGCCTATCGCCGCGCACTGGAGTTGAAGCCGGACTTCGAAAAGGCACGGGTCAACCTCGGCTTGCTGCTTCAACGAAACGGAAACGTCGGACTGGCCATCGATAATTACCGTCGCGTGATTGCGAATGATGCGGGCAACTACAATGCGCATTTCAACCTGGCCGTGGCCTATCTCAAAGACCGCAAACTGGAACTGGCGGCCGAGCATTGCCGACGAGCGATCGAGGCAAACCCCGAGTATCCCGACGCGTACGTCGTGCGAGCGACCGCCCTGGCCAACTTGGGTAAGCTTGAAGAGGCCGCCGACAGCCTGGAAGCAGCGATCAAACTCGAACCCGACAACGCGGTGGCGCACTACCGTCTGGGCACGCTCCGGGTTTCCCTGGGTGACTGCGAAGGGGCCCGGCCGCTGTTTGAGAAGGCCATCGAGTTGGATCCCGACGATGCCGCTGCGAGAGTCAGCCTGGGTGGCCTGCAGCGGCGCAGCGCCTTCCCGTATAAGAGATAGGTACTGCACTGCGTGCCGTGGTGCGTGCGGCGAGCCTTCCGGTACGGAGACTACCCGACAGAGCGTACTACTTGGACCGCTGCTAGCAACTGCACGCTATCAGTTCCAGCGTGTCTGCAGGCGGAGTTGGAGTCGATCGCGTGCGTTCGCGCCAAAGAATATGCAGGCAGCCAACTTAGGTTGAATTTCTGCTTCACGTGGATGTCGCTGTCACATTGAAGAGCTTACCAACTGCAGGAAAAACATGCAAACGGGTCAAGAACCCATGGTGAAAAGTACGAGCTAAGATTAGAGCCGACAAGATACCACAAGGTCAAGATATTCACAGGATTGAACTGAACCCCAGAAATCTCGCCAGAAACAACGACGGCGGCAGTCTACAACTTGAGGCATGAGGCGCTCGCCGAGAAATGCCAAGCAAGGATGCGGTTTGCCGTTCCGTCGAGTTGCACGGATTGCAAAACAACTCGTTCCACCTTCCATCGATCAACCGATAGCGAAGGTTTGACCCTCTAGTAGCAAGGAGGCGACGTCGTGCGCGACAACACTCGCTTCAGATTTCGTATTCAGGGCTCCCCACTCGGACTCGTTTTGTTAAGCGTCTGCTGCCTGACGATCGCCTCTTGTGGCTTTCCGCAGCGACAGGGACGACGCGCCGAGACCGAATTGGAGCCAGGCTGGCCTAAGCCGAACAGTGCCTTCCGGGAGGCATCCCTGGGGGTCATTAGGGTAGAGTTACCCACCATCGAGGGAGCGGAGTACGTCGAAGACGACGAACTCTGCTTAACGTGCCATGGTGTATACACCCAGACCTTCGAGCAGAACGTACACCGAGGCATCCACGAGGGGCAGGCGTGCGAAGCATGCCACGGTCCGGCCAGCGAGCACTTGATAACACGAGGGAAGGAACCGGGGACCATCTTGAGCTTCAAGAAATTGGAGCCGGCACAGGCCTCCGAATTGTGCCAAAAATGCCACGAAGAGGATGTTTGTGCCCCAGGATCCCAATGGCGTACGTCAGTGCATGCCCATAAGTGTGTCACTTGTATCGACTGCCACACATCGCACTACAACGTGCCTCCAGGGACGATGCCAACGACGGAGCCCGAGGAGTCGGCGATGCGCCGAAACAAAACGCCAATCAGGCTGGCGAACTACCAGCAGCCGGGCGACCAGCCGTCGCTACGAGGCACTTCGAACAACTTGGGAGCTGTTGCACCAAACGCCTGCTACAAGTGCCACGGCGACATGTACGAAATGCAGGAAATCGCCGGGCCGCACCAGATTCTGGGAGACAACAGCTTCAACTGCACCACATGCCATGACCCGCACGGCAGAATCCTTGAACACTCGCGGAAAGACCTCTGTCTGGAATGCCACAAAGAAGGCTCGCCGACCATGGCGTGGCACGCTTCTACCCACAATCTGATGGGAGTGGCATGCACGGATTGTCACAATCCGCATCCACGCGCGGCGGTGCAGGAGTACCCACGGGCCACCGGCGTGAGTTTCCTTCACACCAACGTGGCGCGGCCTAAGCGATTGCCCATGTCCGTCCAGGAACCGGAGGCGTGCTACAAATGCCATCCGAAAATCTACGGCATGAATGCCCTGCCTTCGCATCACCCGATCAAGGAAGGCAAGATGGTTTGCTCCGACTGCCACGATGCTCACGGGCAGCTTGAAGGAAACCTGAAGGCCGAAAGCAAGAACCTGTTGTGCTGGAAGTGCCACGCGGACAAGCAAGGGCCGTTCGCTTACGAGCATCCGCCGGTGACCGAGGACTGCGGCATCTGCCACGATCCGCATGGGACGGTGACCAACAACCTGCTGAAACAGCCGCCGACGTTCCTCTGCCTGCGATGCCACGTCGGACACCGCGATGGCACGCATGGAGGTGGTGACCGAGTTGACATCGACATCACCCCACCTCTTCGTGGAGGCTTCTATACCGATTGCACGACGTGCCACTCGCAAATCCACGGGAGTGATCTGCCGACGCCGCACTTCCCGGCAATGTTACGCTAGACGACAAAGTCCTCGCGGCCCTCTGAAAGGGCCGCGATTTAATAATAAGGGGGGACTTAATAATGACACGGACCTTTTCCATGCTCGCTGTCGCGACCATGATTCTGGTGCCTGCCGGGACGCTACGAGCAGACGACCCGAACCCGAGCGAAGGTACGCGATTCCAAATAGGCGATGAGCCGGCCGAGTTCACGAATTGGCAAGACGCCGAGTCAGTTGATGAGGCCATCGATCGCAACTTTTCCGACTCGTACAACAACCCGTACATCCAAATCGAAGACGTGCCCGATTCGCCAAGGTTGGCCGGCCGCTTTGGCTGGTGGGGCCTTGAGGTCGACGGTTCACGCTCGAACGTCGGCGAATGGCAAGGCCTGGACAACTCGGGACCGTTCTGGGACGTTGATGGACTCACCAGTGATGGCTACCGAACGATCGATTTCTTCGCCACGGGGACCGAGAACGAATCGACTCAGGGGGGCCTGTTTTATTACGGTGGTCCCGGCCTGTCGGTCGATCTCGATTACGACCGATTCATCCATCGCTTGGGCCACGATCCTCTGGGTGGCCTTCCAATTGCGGGGGGCTTTCCTCCGCAAGGTGGCTTCTTCGATCCCGTGCTGGCCGATGGTGGTGGCGGTACTACTGAGCAACCCGGCTATCCGATGTTCGGCGAGGACTTTAATGTGGGGCAGGACTACGCCATCCGCGTCCAGCAACTTAAAGCCAACTTCAAGGGCAACCTGACGGAAAACATCAAATGGCGTCTGAACGTCTGGGGGCTGAAGAAGGAAGGCACTCGCGGAGCCAATTCGACGCAACACTGTTTCACGGCCACGCATGCTCCTAGCGGCGATAACGTCAGCACCTGCCATGTGGTAAGCAAGGGTCAACAGATCAACTGGTTGACGATGGAAGTCGAACCGGTGATCGAGGCCCGCTTCGGCTCCGTGACGCTCGAGTATTCCCGTACCATGCGGAAGTTCGAACAGAACGACCAATTGGTCACTAACGATTTCAGCCGAAACCCCAGTTATGGTTTTGGCCCAGGAGCGGAGAACGGGGCCTACGGGTACGTACCGGAGAACTTCACCGAGATCGACCGACTCAAGATAGGTGCCCAACTGACGACGAATACAGACATGTACGTCGTCGGACATTCAGGCAACACGCACAACGAGTTTCGGCAATCCGATCGCAGGTTCTACGGAGTTGACGCACGGTTGACGAACACGTCTATCGACGGCTTGGCGCTGACCGCCTACGGCAAGACGTTTTCGCAAAACAATTCGGCCGACACGGTCGCTTTGAACACGCGGTATCCCGGCCAGGCGAGCACATGGCTCGAAGCCACGCCGCCGCAAACGATCTACAGTCCGGACTCACTTTACCTCGGCTTGGCCGACCGTGATGTCTGGGAAGTCGGCGTCAAGGGCCGCTGGACTCCGCGGTATTCGGGCGGCTGGTGCGACGGTGGGGCCCTCACAGCGGGTTACGAATACGGAGAGATCAATCGAACCAACGTCACGTACGATTTGGAAGCGCTGACACCGCCGGTTCTGTTCACCCAACCGACAACGTTGAGGCACGAGGCCTTCGTCGGCGTGGACAAGAACTGGTCGCGGCGAGTGAACACGTACGTGCGTTACCGAGTCATCCAGAACAGATGGCCCTTGACGGGCGTCACGCACCGAGAACAGTTGAGTCTTGATGCCGCGCTCAACTCCAATCTGCCCGAGCATGAGGATCGGGTCGAAATCGGCGGTAGTTGGACGCCGGCTGACAACTTCATGCTGAATGCTTCGTTTTGGATTCGGAGCAGCTACAATCACTCGGAATTCGTGGATTTCGATGAGGACGACTATCCCCTCGTCGTCAGCGCGTGGTACGCCGCGGATGATCAATGGTCCTTCACTGCCGGCTACGCGAGCTTCTCGAACTGGATTGATCAGGACGTCACGCTGGGCCGGGAAGATGGGGGGATTTCTCGCGGGTCGCAAGAGTTGACCGCCTGGACGGACACCTGGAGTTACAGTGGACGGGCAGATGTCGTCACCCTGGGCGCGAGCTACGCCGCGTCGCGTGATTTGAATTTGACTGGCGGATTTGAGTACGTACGAGGAAGAAACCGGATTAGCAATATTCCTTCGAATACGTACAGTGAACTCACCATCCCCTTAAGAACAATTACGTACGAGGATATTCCGGGATACAGCCAGGTGAATGTCAACACCTACCGCATCATGGGAGGTTTTGATTACGCGCTATCGGACAGATGTGGCTTCTTTGGCCGTTACAACTACTACGACTACGACGACCAAGCGATGGCTTACAACGCCGGCACGGCTCACATGTTCTTAGCCGGCGTAAACGGAGTCTACTAGGAACTCTCGAAGAACGCGGTTTCCCCCAAGCGGCAACCGTGGTACTGAATGGTTGGGCGACAGGGTATTGGCAACTCCCAATCCCCAGACCCAGCGCGTCAATGAGAAAGGGCCTTTCTCGGACGCGCTGGGTTTTTTGTTGAATCGGGGTCCACCTCAGCCAAACAACGTCAGCAGCATCCCAACCAGTAGGGCCAAGCCAATAGCCAGGGCTACATAGCCGGCCAGCATGATCGACCACAGGACTCGTTTCGGAGGACTCGTCGCTCGCAGTCCGTCGAGCGTCTCGGCTTCGCGCATGCGGTCGACAAACTCTGGTCGCTCTTCTTCCAGTTCCTCCTCGCTGACCAGGCCCGTCAGCATGCCCATGTCCATGGGGAATCTTTCGGCCCGCAGATGCGTGTTGAAGAAATGGATCGCGAAGATGAAGCCTGTGGCCAACAGAGCTTCTTCGGAATGAATCACCTTTGCCACGTTCAACGTCCAGCCGGGAAGGAACCGGCAGAACAACTCGGGAAACCACATCATCAGTCCGGATGTCCCGATAATAGCCACGCCCCAGAAAACGGCCCAGTAGTCGAACTTCTCCCAGTAGGTCCAACGCTCGTAGGTCGGCCTCGCCCCCCGCCCAAGAAGCCAGCGCACCATGCCAAAGAAATCCTTGGCGTCGCGCACATTGGGCACGGGTGAATCGGGCCCGAACACAAGCGTCTTCCACGGCATCTTGTCCGCCCAGCAGCGAAACACCTTGCCGGCAAGCCAGACGAGATGGACCGCAAAGTACAACACCGTGATCACCGCGCAGATACGGTGCAGGATGCTCGTATTCTCGAAACCTCCCAAGGCCGTGGCCAGCCATTTGGCCCAGGGTTGGGCGCTGTATTTCAACGGAAGGCCCGTCAGAGACAGCCCCAAAAAGGAAACGATGATCAATACGTGCAGATAACGGTGGATCGGCTCGAAACGCACATAAGCGGCTTCTCCCTGCACGAGTCGGCTGGGAGCTCCATGCTTCCACCGGTGCAGCCAGGATCGAATCAGCCAAGAGCCGGTATGAATTCCGAAGAAACCGAACACGGAACACAGAAGCAATTCCATGCTCAAAAACACGTAGTAAAGCGTTCGGGACCGTTCGGGGTCCGTATGATTGGCGTGGGGGTCAAAACTCGCGAAATTGGCCGGCGCCCGCGGATGACATTGCTGGCACGTGTTCACTCGGTTTTGCGGCGACAGGCGCGAACGATCGTCGCTGATCGGCAGGATGTCATGCGCGCCGTGACAGTCGGAACACTTGGCTCCTTCGACATTACCCAATTCCGTCAATTGGCCATGCAGGCTCATCGTGTAGCTTTTGCTGGGATCGACGTGGCAGTCCCCACAGCGGTCCAACTCGTGGTTGCGAAAAGCGGCGGACTTGGGATGCGGCAGATCGTGTCCCTGGTGGCAGTCGGTGCAGCTTGGCTTTCTCTTCACCTCGCCGCCCGGGGCGGCACGTTCCGAGGCCCCGCCCGGACCGTTACCGCGACCGTGTACGCTGTGCTGCAGTCTTTCTTCGATGAACCGATGGCATTGGGCGCACGTGGCGGCGACCTTGGTCGCGTGAAGCGTCGATCCTTCGTCTTTCGCCGGTAAGATCCGATGGGCACCGTGGCAACTGGCGCAAACTGCCGTGGTCAACAAGCCTGATTGTTCCAGACCGTGACCGTGCACACTTTCGATGTACGCCGCCAGGCTTTCCTCATGGCACTGGCCACACGATTGGACTTGATTCCTGACAAACACCGGCGACTCCGGGTCCGCCACCGGACGCATGCCGTGAATGTTGCCCCCATGACATTGGTTGCAGTCGAGGAACGTTTTTTCGCCCTGCCCATTTCCATTGCCGGCTTTCTTGTGTACTCCCGCAAGCAATTCATCACGCTGCTGCGGGTGACACGCGCCGCACGTTTCCGCAAGACGCTGCGGATGGATGGCGGATTCGGGATCGTCGGCCGAGCGTGTTTCGTGTTTCGGGTGGCAAGAAATGCACGACGCAGCCCTCGGATCCTCCGCGGCGGACTGCAGATATTTCCCGTGCGCGCTGTCCAGGAAATCGGCTGCATGGTTCAACTTGGCGTTGGGATCGAACTTCCGCATGTACTCCTTGTCCGAATGGCAGTGTCCGCAGAAGCCGGGGATTTCCGCCGCCGACTGGAGGGGACGGAAGCCGGAATCCTCCCGATGGTCTACATAGTCGTCAAGCTTGGCGTTGCCTCCGTGGCAGTCGTGGCAACGCAGGCCTTTCTGCCAATGGATATCGGCCTTCAGATCTTCGTGGGTGACAATCAGATGCTTGTTGTCCTCGTCCCCCGCCAGCGTGCCGTCTTCTCCGTGACAGAAATTGCAGGAATAATCCTCCAGCGATTCCTCCTGTGCCTGGACCGCCGCCCCGACAGAAATGACAATGACCAACGTCGCCAGAATCGCGACCAAGCGGTAAAGCGCAGAGGGACGTTTTACCGCACCCCAGCGGGAAGCGCGAAGCGTGTGTCCCGCGGTGAGAGAGAACGTGACGCGTTCAGAAGACGCAGGACCGTCCCGCGTTCCCCGCTGGGGCGCGGTAAAATAATGCATAAGCCAGTCAATATCTGCGCGACGTAGGGTTCTCACTTCCGTCGTTCCTCTGCCTCACACGCTTCGGCGCGGTGGGTTATTCCTCGTGCTCTCGTAAAGCCTCGTCTCTGGCGTCTTCCTTCTCCGAGACGGGCTCATCCTTGGCGGGCTCATCTTTGGCGGGCTCATCCGTGAGCGGCTCGTCCTCAGCCGGTTCCTCCTTGGCCGGCTCTTCCTCGGCAGGTTTCTCCTCGGCAGGCTCCGCGCCGGGTTTCTCGGGCAGCCGGATGCTCGGCAGCTCGACCTTCAACTCATCGCACAGCGAGCTCAATTGTTCCACGACGGCCTCGGCGAGTGCTCGTGCGTAATGGATGTTGTGGATGTCGTTCCCCGTCTGCAGGAAATGAACGTCATGGGTGATGTCGTCCAGACGCGATTCGATGGCCGTCTTTCGTTCGGGATCAAGCTCCGCCGCCGTGAATTCGTCACGCACTCGCTCGATATCCGTGCCCAAATTCGAAATCGCCTCTTTCAGGCTGGCGTGGTACGTCTCCAGCTCCGTAACCTCTTCGTTGTCGTGACAGGCATTGCAGGTCTTGAGCGACGCCTTCATGAGCACGGTTCCGGTCGGCGAAACATCTTCCACGCGATGGCAGGAGGGGCAGGCGATGCGGGCGACGCTCATACTACTAGCCTGGGCGGCGATAGATCGGCCGCCGATGCCTTTCAACATTGCCACTTGCTCTTGGTGGTGATCGGGATGGCAAGAGGTGCAATCCGAGGCGGCGTGATGCAGCTTGTCGGAGTCGAGCGAGTGGTGGATCGCCAGATGACAGTCCAAGCAGTCGACCTTGTGTTCGGTGACGTGCTTTTGATGAAGGAATACGTGGTCGTCGATCCGCTTCAAGTCATCCTCGCGGTTGTGGCAAACTCCGCAGCGTTCCACCGGTACTTCGCCGTTTCCGCGGATCAGATCGCCGTGGCATGACGCGCAATCGACACCTTGCTCGTAGGCGAGATCGTGATGGAACTTGACGCCCCCGCCCAAGTGGATTTCTTCTTCCGGAATCTGGTGACATCGCGTACAGGCGCCGAGTCCTTCGTTGAAATGAGTGTCCTTGAAATGACAAAGGAAGCAGGTGGACGCCGTCACGGTCATGTGCGTCCCTTGCACGATTTGGCCATGGCAGCTTGTGCAGCGGAGCTTCTTCCCACGCCGCAGCTCTTCCATGTGGGGCCGGTGGTCGAACGGGATTCCCTGAAAGTCGATCCTACCGGACAGCAGTCGCGCTTCATGGCACCCGGATCGCAGGCAGCTTGCGTCCGGTATTTCGGCCGCAGGGCGCGGCCCTTCGGTGCGGGTAACGTATTTTGCCAACTGGACCATCCCCAGCATCTTGCCGCGGATCTTTTCGCCAGCGCCCGGCGGGAAGTGGCATTTGATACAGGAGACGTCTTTGTGGCTGGAATGCTGCCACGATACGTAGTAGGGCTCCATGATATGACAACTGCGGCAGAATTCCGGCCGCGACGTGTACCAGCCGGCAAAACCCATGACAACAGCCCCGAACAGCACAAAGGCTCCCAACAGGGCAATGGCGCGCGCCGCGAACCAACGGAGCTTATGCCACAACGAACCGTCGATCGGTGGGCCCCATCCATAGGGCTCGGTTTGCGAAGAAGGTTCGTGGGTATCGTCGTTCCGCGATTGCTCCGGACGAACCGAATCGTTTTCGTTCATCGCGTCACTTTCCCAGGGAGGCCAAGAGAATCCACGCCAAGAGGGCCAAGCCCAGCGCGAGAATGGTCAGTCCTCCCAAGCTCACGGCCCACAGGCGCCGGGTGGAAGGTGCGGTGGTGCGGATTTGCTCCAGCCTGCCTTCCTGCTGCATGCGTTCCAGGTATTCGGGGCGGGCCGACTGTAAATGTTGTTCGCTAACCATACCCGTCAGAATGGACAAATCCATGGGGAACTTTTCGGGTCGCAAATGGAAGTTGAAGACGTGGATGACAAAAATCAAACCGCCGACAAAAAGAGCCGTTTCCGAATGAACGACTTTGGCCACGTTCAGCGTCTGGCCAGGCAAGATCAGACAGAACAAGTTGGGTAACCAAAGCATCAACCCGGAAATGCCGATCATGCCCACGGCCAGAAACATAGCCCAGAAATCGAACTTCTCCCAATACGTCCACCGCTCGAAGGTCGACTTTGGCCCCAACCCAAAGAACCAGCGGATCATTCCCACGGCGTCTTTTGCGTCTCGGATGTTCGGCACCAGCGAGTCTGGGCCGAACACCACCTCTTTCCATTGCTTGCCTTGTTGGCGGAGCTTAATAACCCAGCCGATCCCCTGGACCAAGCGCACGACGCAAGCCGTCAGGAGCAACACCGCAAAGAAATGGTGCCAAACGCTGGTCGCGTCAAAGCCCCCCAAGGCGTTGGCAAGATTGTGGGACCACGCTTGACTGCTGTACTTGAGCGGTAAACCGGTGAAGATGAGTCCCAGGAAGGACAACATCACGATCACATACGAAATGCGATCGATCGGCCCGAATCGGATAATCGCGTACTGTTGCGTGACCAACCTCCCGTGGCGTCCGTACCTGAGCGTATGAATCATCGACCGCGCGAACCACAACAAGGCGTGCAACATGAAGAATCCGAACAGCACGTTGACCACGGTCTCCGTCGATGCGTAGACGTGGTAAAGCAGCGCGTAACGCCGTTTGTCCTTGTGGCTCGCGTGCGGATCGAACGTGGCAAAATTCCGGACGGCATTTACGTGGCATTTCTTGCAGGTCTCGATCCGATTTCCTGCTGCGGTTTGGGCGTTGGGATCGTCTATGGCAAGAATGTCGTGATCGCCGTGACAGTCGGAGCATTTGGCAGCCGGCTCGTAGCCCAGTTGCGTCAGTTCGCCGTGAACGCTCATGCCGTAACGCAGGGACAAGTCCGCGTGACAGTTCCCGCAACGGTTGGGAAGCTGCAAACGGAACGAAGTGGAATCGGGATTCGGTTGGTCGTGTCCCTGGTGGCAATCGACACAACTAGGTTTTCGTTTGGCACGCCCACCCGGTGCCGCTTCGGTCGTCGGATCGCCCGGCCCGTTGTCCCATCCGTGGACGCTCTTCTCCAGACGTTCTTCGATGTAACGGTGGCACGCGCCGCACGTCTGCGCGACGTTGGTCGCATGGAGCGTCGATCGCTTGTCTGCGGCGTAGTAGATGTCGTGGGCCCCATGACAGTCGACACACACGGCCGTAACCAGCAGCCCCGATTCGCGCAGCCCATGACCATGCACGCTGTCATCGTAGGTTGCCAAGTACTTCTCGTGGCAGCCGCCGCAGGTCTCGACTTGGTGGTCCAGGAACGTGGGCGAGCGGCTATCGTCAACGGGAAGCATGCCATGAACGTTCGTACCGTGACACTTCAGGCAGTCCAGCGGCGTGCCGGCCCCCAGTTCGTTCCTTTCCCCCGCGGCATGATGGACGCCTTTGCGAAGTGCCGTCCGCTCGGCGGTGTGGCAATTGCCACATGTCGCGACCAGCCGGCTCGAGTGGACCGCCGACTGTGGATCGTCCGCAGTGCGCATGCTGTGCTTTGGGTGGCAGGACATGCAAGTGGCAGCCTTTGGGTCGTCCGCGTTCGCCTTCAGATGCTTCCCATGCACGCCTTCCCAAAACTCGGCGGTGTGGTTCAACTTAGAGCCGGGATCGAACTTCTGCATGTACTCCTTGTCCGAGTGGCAGTGCCCGCAAAAATCCGGGATCTGGTCAGGCGATTCGATTTTCCGAAAGCCGTCCTCAATGGCGTGGGCTTCACGCAGGTCGAACGTCTCGGCGTTCCCACCGTGACAGTCGTTACACAGGACGCCCTTCTGCCAGTGAATGTCGCCGGCAAGATCCTCGGCGGTTACATACAGGTAGAGCGTATCGTCTTCCCATAGGTCCGAGTTGCCATGACAAGTCACACAGTGGTTGTCTTCCAACGACAGCTCTTGCGCAGCAAATACGCCAGACCCCAAGGCGGCTGTGACCACCATGGCCATCGCGACGGGTTTCCGTAGCATTCTCATTGAGGCCGTCCCGCGGATCCCGGAAGAAAGAAAGTGGGGCTAATATTCTACCTGCCAAGTGCGCTGAAGTCCTAGCCCACGTGCTTGACGCGTTTGTTAAAGACCCTTGGAACAGGCAAAGAAATTCATCTCACCAGGAGACAGAACTCGTTTCCGAGTTCCCACTTGAGCGTGAATCTCCCAGAAGCGCTGTTTCCAATGCTGCAAAACGAGTTTTCGCAAACGCGAGGGTCCCAAGCAGGGGCTTGGGACCCAGGATACATGCGTCGAGATGGCGCGACAGCCGAATTCCTACAGCAGGCTTTTCCGCTTTGGTCCGCCGTCACGCACGATGACGGAGATTCACTTGGTCCTCAATTCCTTCGGCGTTGGATTCTCTTTGTGTGCCTTCTGCACATGGCACTTGAGGCACGAGTTGTCCGGAAGGATCATCCAAATCGAATCGCGGAGCATCTTCTCCTGCTCGGGTGTCAGTTCCTTTGTCTGGGCAAACGGCTTGCAGATCTCTTCATGCTTGCTCCCAGGGCCGTGGCACGACTCGCACGTAACCCCCGCCAATGCCTTTGAAGTCTCGGCATCCTTAAAGCCAGTCGGCTCCCCGTAACCCGTCGTATGGCATTCCAGACACTTTTCGTCTTTCTCGTACTTGGCCGTGAGTTTCTCGAACGCCTTCGAATGTGGATCTTTTTTCCACTTCATGTACTGCTCGAAGTGGCACGAAGCGCAGCGTTTCGCGCCGGTGTATTCCTGATCCGCTGGCGGGGCGGGTTCGGGCTCGCCAGCCCGCGCGGTTTGCGTGGGCGGCAAGTTGACTGAGGCCAACATGGCGACCAACAACGGAACGGCCATCAAAATAGCTAACCCACTGAACCTTCTCTGCAATAGCCCAAGCATTCGCTTTCCTCCTTTAGGTCAACGCTCAAGGCACCGTCATGACACGATTTCGTGCCTGCTGGCACCGACAAAACTGATTAACTGAACTACATTGTTTAATGAAAAAAGGGTCTCTTGGTAATGCGAAGAAAGGGAGAAATCACGTAGGTAGATCACCTAGGGCGAACTCACGCCCGATTCACTCTAATAAAACTATACCCCTGCCAGCAGCAAGTCAACCGATCAGACGATTCTCTTACCTGCGGGTATTTTATTCCTGGCAGTCATGAGATAAGATAATGAATGCTTAGACTTCTCGCGATCATCATTTGAGTCTTTCATTCATATGTCCACCACGAATGGTCCACCGTCCGAGTCGCGACGAGGCTGGCTGTTGCGAATCCTGCAAGGGAGCGTGGCGGTCACCTTGGCGGCGGTCTTTTACCCCGTCGTTCGCTTCCTTTGGCCACGTCCCGCCACGAGTTCCGGCGAGCTTGAGGTGGCCGCTCCCTACCGAGTCGATGAACTCCGGCCCGACGCGCAAGGCAAATGGCCGTCGCCTTTCAATTTCGGCGGCAAGCCCTGTCTGGTCATCCGTACACCGGACGACGAGATTAAGGCGTTCAATGCCATCTGTACGCATGTGGATTGCACGGTCGAGTACCGTGCGGAAGACGGCGACATTTTCTGCAACTGCCACAATGGTGTGTACGACTTGAATGGGCGCAACGTGTCGGGTCCGCCGCCGCGTCCGTTGGAAGTCTACAAAGTGACCCTGCGGGGCGAATCCGGAAAGGAAGAGATCATTGTCTCCCGCGCCACCTGACGATCCCGGTGACCGGCTTTCGCTCAAGCAGCGAATCCGAGCCTTCGGATTTGAACGGCTCGGATTAGATGTCGCGCAGAGCCTGGCCGCCAAGAAGACGGTACCGATCCATCGGAGCACCCACTTCTATTTCTTGGGTGGGATGGCGCTGTTCCTGTTTCTGGTGCAGATCGTCACCGGGGCGCTCCTTTCTTTGTACTACAAGCCTTCGCCGGATCAGGCGTTCGAGAGTGTGCGAGCCATCATGACCGAAGTCGAATTCGGCTGGCTGATCCGCTCGATCCATTCCTGGAGCGCCAATTTGCTTGTGGGAATACTCTTCCTGCATGTGCTGACGACCTACATGATGCGAGCGTACCGACGGCCCCGAGAGATGACATGGCTAACGGGCATCGCCTTGTTGGGTCTGTTCATGGCTTTCGGATTCAGTGGTTATCTTCTTCCCTGGAATGAATTGGCGTTCTTTGCCACGCGCGTGGGAACGGCGATCGTAGGCGTTGTGCCGATCGTGGGCGAGAAACTGCTGCTGGTTGCCCGCGGAGGGGAAAACGTCACCGGTGACACGCTGGCGCGGTTTTACTCACTGCACGTTGTTGTCTTCCCTCTGGTGACGTTTGCCTTGCTTGGCGTACACCTTTTCCTGGTTCAGAAACACGGCATGAGCGTCCCGGATCGCGAGTTGCCTCGAAACGGCCGTGCCGATCAATTGCCGTGCATGCCTTTTGTGCCTCATTTCCTGCTCCGGGACATGGTCGGATGGTATCTGGCATTGGGGATCCTGGCCGCGTTGGCAGCGCTCTTTCCGTGGGAACTGGGCGAGAAGGCGGACCCATTCGCGTCGTCCCCGGAAGGCATCAAGCCGGAATGGTATTTCCTTTTCATGTTTCAGACACTCAAGGAACTGCCCCATCACGTGTTCGGTATCGACGGAAAAGTGTTCGGAGTGCTGTTCTTCGGCTTCTGCGGACTGGTGGTGTTGGCCGTGCCGTTCTTGGACCTCGGGGCAACCTTTCGCCGAATCTTGAACGTCCTGGCCGCCGCCGCCGTGGCGTTTTTCATTGTCATGACAGCATGGAGCTTTTTTGACAGCGTCCGTTACCAATGGATACTGGGACTGTCAATGTTTGTTGGCATGTTGGTGCTTCTGCTTCCCTTCGTGCAGCGTGGTGGAGCATGCCATCGTGCCATTTATATCGCAGGTGCAGCCCTTTTGGCTTTGTTGGCAGCTGTGGTCGTTTGGGAGTTGCTTTGCCGTTGGGGAGTGCTATGAGGGCCGTGCTGAGAGTCGCGCTGGTCAAGATGTTGCTGGCGGCTGCCGTGGCGACGGGAGCTGCCCAGGACGATGAAGAATCGCTGGAGGACTATTCCTGCAATTTCTGTCACGGAAATGACGGCACGCTGGCGGGAGTTGAGGAAAACAAGCACCTGATTGTCACCCACGAAGATCTGAAAGCCGACGTCCATTGGCAGAAAGGCCTGCGCTGCCACGACTGCCACGGAGGCAACCCCAAGCTTGATGACTACGTCGACCATCGAGATGATGCCGGCTTCCGTCCCCTTCAGTCGCTGGCGGATATGCCCGGCTTCTGCGGACACTGCCATTCGGATACCCAGTACATGCGCCGTTTTCGTCCTTCTCCGCGGACCGATCAGGAGATGGAGTATTGGACAAGCGGCCACGGCCAGCGTCTCCGCCAAGCGGGGGAGGACTACAAGAAAGCGTTGGAAGCCGCGAAGGACGGTGAGGAGGCACCCGTCTTTGAAGATCCCAAAGTGGCTACTTGTTTGGACTGTCACAGCCCAGGTGGAAAGCACAACATGCTGGCCGTCGCTGACCAGAAGTCGCCTGTCTACGTGACCCATGTGGCGGAAACGTGTGCAAAGTGCCATTCAGACGCTGAACTAATGGCGGATCGCACCTATCACGGCAAGCCGCTGGGCCACGATCAATACGAAGAGTGGAAACAAAGTGTGCACGGTCAGGCGATGCTGGAAAAGGGCGACCTAAGCGCACCCACCTGCAACGACTGTCATGGCAATCACGGCGCCGTGCCCCCAGAAGTCGACTCCGTGGCTAACGCGTGCGGGACCTGCCATAACAAAGTCGCAACACTGTTCGCCGAGACCCGCATGAAGCATCGATTCGAGGAGGAGGGACTTCCCGGATGCGCCGCGTGCCATGGCAACCATCAGACTCAGCACCCCTCAGACGCGATGCTCGGCATGGATGGAGAGGCCTTTTGCAATCGCTGTCATAAGGATAACCAGTTCGGTGCCACTCTGGCCGGTGCCACAGCCGCGGTTAAGATGCGAGACGGCCTGGAGAACCTCAAGACGCAGATCGCAGTGGCGGAACACACGATTGAAGAAGCCGAACGGCTGGGGATGGAAGTCCGTGGCCCGCGATTCGATCTCCGGCAGGCCCGCGATGCGTTAACCAACGCGCGCTCCGTGATCCACACTTTCTCTCCCGAATCCGTGCAAGAGGCGATTGGCGAAGGCCTGACGGCTACCGCGAACGTCACGGCGAGTGCGAACGCGGCCCTGGCGGAACACGCCAACCGCAGGATATGGTTGGCCGCCACGCTCGCGCCGATCTTGCTGGTAGTGGGCCTGCTCCTGCTCTACATTCGAGCGCTGCCGATTCCCGCCGTACAGGCGACGTCCCAGGCGGAGCAACTGCCAGAACACTGACCATGACTATTTTCGTCGCGGCGCCTGCGTTTTCTTCCGTTTGGCCGTGGTCTTTTGACTCTTCGCTTGCTTTCCCGTACTAGGCTGCTCCGAACGACATGGCTGGGGCGTCTCGTCGTCGGGAGGACAGCATGTCAGCTTTCCCCACCGCGCGGAGACCACAGATTCGGACGCATCGGCAATGGTGATCTTGCTGAACTTGGCCTCGATCTTGGCCCGTTCTTTCTGCCAGAAACCCCGCAAAGGACAGGGAGTCTCGTCGGAGCAACCGGGCAACTCCAGGAGACAGTCGGGGATCGGGCTGTCGTTCCCCACGACCCTCATGATATCCAGTAAGGTGATTTCCTTGGCTGGTCGCGCCAAGCGGAATCCCCCTTTTCTGCCCCGCGTGCCTTCGAGAAGTCCAGCCTTGCTCATTACGAACAGGATTTTCCGTAGGTAGGGCATGGGAATCCCAGTGCATTTCTGCACCTGATTCGACAGTACCTGGTCCCCTTTCCACGATGCGATGCAACCCAAAGCAAGAACTGCATACCCGACCGTCTGCGACAGCGACAGCATGAGCAAGAACTCCTTAACTCTGTTCCAAGCATTCCCGTAAATGAGAAGGACGCGGAGCCGTTTTCTGTATCAATTAACTGATACTGTTCTGGGTGCTATCAGTAGGTCCCGGCTGCCGGAGGGGACCTCCGGCCGCAGACGCCTCCGATGTCCATTCAGGTCCCGTCCAGCAGAGGGGGACCTACTCGTTCGCTCGGGTTCCGCGAATTTATCCAGTTATCGGATTTCAATGTCTTCTTGTCAATTGCCCACGAGCAGACTTTCGCCCCGATTGATGCGCAGGCTTTCAATACACGATTCGCTTTGACATGTTCGGAGCGTTCTGTTAATGTCCGCGCCCCACCCCACCGGTAAGGCACTGCGGTACGTCCACAGCCAATTTCGTACTCGGGGAAAATCGGGGAAAAGGTGTCAGGAACCTTTTGTGCGAAGCACGCGAAGGGCCGTTCCGGCAAAAGGTTCCTGACACCTTTTCCCTCGAAAACGCGGTGTCACCCCTCCCGTGCTGAGGAGAAACAAAGCCATGAGCACAGGCGTGAAGCTGGCAATTGGCGCCACTGTTATCATCGCCGTGACAACGTACATGGCGTATGTCGGAGCGTCTTCAAGTTGGCAGTACTACCTGACTACGGATGAAAGCGTGGCCGAAGCCGAGAAGTTTGTCGGCCAACGCGTGCGTGTCAGCGGCAAGATAGTCGACGGCTCTCTCGAAACCAGCGCCGATCGAACGCAGGCTCGTTTCGCCATGACGGGGACCCGCGAAAGGTTAGATGTGGTCTGCTCGGGGCGATTGCCCGACAATCTTTCCGAAGGTATGGACGTGGTAGTGGAAGGCCGAATCGAGGCGAGCGGGTTGCTCCGAGGCGACAAGGTCCTCACGCGCTGCGCCAGCAAATACGAATCCGGTCAGTCTCCCGCCTCTTCGGACGGCGCGCCGGCCAACGAGTCGAAGGGGGCCCAATGAGAAGTCTTGGTGAACTCTCTCTTCTGGTCGCCTTCGTCAGTTCCGGCTTCGCAGCGTTTGCTTGCGTGGTTGGCTGGCAACGCAATCACCGCACGCTGCGGTCTATCGGTGCCGGTGCCGCACTGGTCAGCATGTTGGCTTTGACATCAGTGACAATGGTCTTGGCGTGGGCTTTGATCGAGAAGGATTTTCGCTTCGCCTACGTCGCGCAGTACTCTAGCGAACTCTTGCCCTGGTACTACTCGCTGTCTGCGCTGTGGGTCGGCCAAGCAGGTTCACTGCTGTTATGGGCTTGGTTGTCTGGCGGACTGGCCATCTTGTACGGCTTTTGGCCCCGCCGGGGAAAAGGTGTCAGGGACCTTTTGTGCGAAGCACCCGAACGGCCGTTCCGGCAAGAGGTTCCTGACACCTCTTCCACGCGACTTCGCGAACCGGCCCTTGGCGTGCTGATGGGCTATCTGTGTTTTCTCGTGGCGATCATGGTATTCGCCGCGGATCCGATGGAGCCAAGCATCTCTGCTCCGCGTGACGGCGCGGGGCTCAGTCCGCTGCTGCAGCATCCCGCCATGCTGATTCATCCGCCGGTGGTGTTTCTGGGTTACGCGTTATGGGCCGTTCCCTTCGCTTTGGCTCTGGTCGCGCTGGCAACGGGCCAACTCGATTCAGACTGGGTGCGCCGGGCGCGTCCGTGGGCGTTATCGGCGTGGATTGTGCTTGGGGCCGGTATCCTGCTGGGTGCCGAGTGGGCCTATGAAGAACTCGGATGGGGCGGTTATTGGAGTTGGGACCCGGTCGAAAACGGATCGCTGATTCCCTGGCTGACGGGAACGGCGCTGATTCACGTCATGATGACGTGGCAGTATCGCGGGGCCTTCAAAAAGACCGCCGTTTCGCTGGCCATCGCAACCTTCGGGCTGTGCAACTTCGCCACGTTCCTTACCCGTAGCGGAATCTTCAGCAGCCTGCACGCCTTCAGTGAATCACCTATTGGCTGGTTGTTTTTGGTCCTGATGTTGACGCTGGCGGTAGGGGGCGGCGTGCTCGTCTTCCGCCGTCGAACGCAACTGACGCCCGACAAACCCATAAGTAGCATCCTCAGCCGTGAGGCCTTTGTGCTGCTTTCGACCTTGACGCTACTGTTGATGACAGTGGTCACGATCGCAGGCACCCTGAGCACAGCGTTGTCGGGCATATTCCTTGGTCGGACCGTCATGATGGGCCCGGCTTTCTACAACAACGTACTGATACCCACCGGCTTGGTGCTTCTGGCCGCAACGGCCATGGCGCCACTGTTGCGTTGGGGAGCACCGCCAACATCGTCGCAGAAGAAGTGGTTGTTCTGTTCCATGGGTGCAGGCAGTACCGCTCTGGCGATCTCGTTGGCTTTCGGCATCAGGCATCCGATCGAGTTAGCGGTTCATTGGCTGGCTTTCGCCGCTGTCATCGCGCTCGTGGGCGCGTTGTTTGTCGATGCGCGGCGGCGACAACTTGGCGGAGTCTTGTTTGGCACGCTACGAGCGCTTCGCGACGCTCGCCGCCAATACGCAGGCTTTCTGATTCACATGGGCTTTGTTGGTCTCGCTGTCGGCGTAACCGGCTCGTCGCTGGGCACTCGCGAGCAAGAGTTCGTCATGCGCGAAGGCGAAACCGTCCAGTGGGCCGGCCGCCACATCCGGCTGGCCCGCCTTAATCAACGGCAGCTTCCGGACAAACTGGTTGGCGAAGCGGAACTCGAAATCTCACGCGGCGGACGTCAGGTTGCGGCCCTTATGCCCGCTCAGCATTTTCATTTGCTCCAGCGTGATTGGACTACCGAAGTGGCCATCCACTCGACATGGGCCAGCGACTTCTATGCGATTTTGCACAGCGGGGAAGGCCAGCAGAGCGCTCGCATGACGTTCGTCGAAAACCCGATGATGCGTTGGCTCTGGTTCGGTGCGTGGGTCATGGGCCTGGGCACGCTGATCCGTCTGTGGCCGGCCAGACGGCGGCGAACTGATGCATCTTCGATTTCCATTGAAAAGGAAAAACTGAAGGCCAATGCGATCGCGCGGCGCGCAGCAGCCGCCAGTTTGCTTCTGGCCGTGGTCTTCAAGTGGATAGTTCCCCCTTAGTAGAATTCCGCAAACAAGCGATGGACGATCAAGAGACTGCGATCGAGGCACGAGGACTGTCGAAGGATTTCGGCAGCCGCGCTGTCCTGCGCCGAATCGACCTTGACGTCCCAGCGGGTCAAAGCGTTGGGTTGACCGGCGCGAACGGCGCCGGCAAGACGACGCTGCTGCGATGCCTTGCCTCGGCCGTACGGCCTACGGCGGGCGAGGTGCGCTGGTTCGGTCGTCCGGTGACGAGCGGTCCCGCGATGCGTCGCATGATTGGAATGGTCGCTCACGAGAGCCGTCTTTACCCTCATTTGACACTGCGGGAAAACCTGATCTTTGCCGCGCGGATGTGCGGCGTTCGCGAACCGGCGCGCAGAGCCGATCAATTGCTAGAGCGTATCGCGCTGTCATCCCGCGCCGAGAATCGTCCCACGCAAATCTCGAAGGGCATGCGCCAGCGAGTGGCTGTCGCTCGCGCGCTGGTCCACGATCCGCGGATTCTGTTACTTGACGAGCCGTTCGCCGGCCTGGATGCACAAGGCGCCGAGTGGCTGATGGAGATGCTGCTCGATTTGCGCGATGGTGGGCGAACGCTCTGTTTCGCGTCGCACGACGAAGCGAAGACACATTGCTTAGCTGATAGAGTTTTCGAGCTGCAATCGGGCCGGTTATACCAACGAGAAACTGGCTTTCACGCAGGAAGCCCAAACGCCCCCGCGCGGGCGCAAGCCGCCTGATCGAAAGAACGCGTGATGACCAATCTTTGGTGGATATTTCATAAGGACTTGATCACCGAGTTTCGGGCACGCCGCGTGTGGCCGACGATGCTGTTGTTGGGCGTCGTTGTGGCGCTTGTGTTTGGCGTGCAGATGGATCTGCTTCCAGATCAAAAACAGCGTCTGGTGGGCGGGCTGCTGTGGCTGGCCATCTTTTTCGCTGGTATGACAGCCGTCGATCGGTCGTTCGCTTCCGAGCAGGAAGACGGATGCTGGGAAGCAATGAGATTGTTCCCAACGTCCCCGGCGGCGGTGTATTTCGCGAAGCTGTTGGCGAACGCCGTCGCGTTGGCTGCCTTGCAGTGTCTGCTGATACCGCTCTTCTTTGTGTTGTCGGGCCTGCCCCTGTGGGATCACGCGGCGGAGATGCTCTTGATTGCCTTTCTGGGGAACATTGGAATCGCAGCGGTCGCTACTCTGGTCAGTGCTCTAGCAACCGGCATCGGCAGAAGCGGGAATCTCCTGGTATTGTTGGTGTTGCCGTTGATCATTCCTGTGCTGCTGGCGGCCGCCGAGGCGACGCGGCTGGTCGCCGAGGGCCAGATCGACGAATCATGGTGGCGGTGGGTCCAACTGCTCGGGGCTTTTGCCGTCGTTTTCGTCACAGCAGGAACGATTCTTTTCGAGTACGCAATCGAGGAATAGGCCCATGCAAACGAGCAAAACCCATTTCCCATTAGTCTCCGGCTTGGGATACGTGCTCGTCGGCGGACTCTTGGCCGGTGCAATACTCGCGATTTTCCTTTTTGCGCCGACCGAGCAGACGATGGGACACGCCCAGAGGATCGTCTACGTTCACGTTGCGGTGGCCTGGCTTGGGCTGTTGGGACTGCTGGTCATGGCCGGAACCGGGATCGTTTATCTTGCCCGCCGCCGATTGGCGTGGGACCACTGGTTTCAATCGGCCGGTGAATTGGGCTGGCTGTGCTGCGGCCTGACTCTGGCCACCGGATCGCTGTGGGCTCACGAGGCGTGGGGCACATGGTGGGTATGGGATCCGAGATTGACCACGTCGTTTATCCTCTGGCTGATCTACTCAGGAATCCTGATCGTACGTGCCAGTTTGGAGGACCCTCATCAGCGTGCCCGCATCGGAGCGATTCTGGCGATCTTGGGGACGCTGGACATTCCACTGGTCGTTTTGGCTACGCGCTGGTTCCGCGGCATGCATCCCGTGTCGCCCGAAATGGCACCTACGATGCGGATAACCTTGTTGGTAAGCGTGATCGGTTTCACGGCATTTTTCGTCTTGTTGGCGGTCCGCCGCCGAGCGCAGTTACAGTTGCAGTGCTCGGCCGACAAGCTGGCCAGGGAAGCGGACATGTAAAAGGACGTTTGTAAAAAGGAAAACCGTCATGGCTACGTTTGCTGCTGCCTACTTAATCGTCTGGTTGGCCGTTGTCCTGTACGTCGTGTGGATGGCCAGTTGCCAGCGCGCTCTGGCTCGGTCGATCGAGTCCCTGCGATCGCAACTCGAAGGGCCGCAAGGCGAAGAAGAACGGGTTTCCAAGGCAGCCTGACGCAAGAAGGGAGTTCGACGTGATTGGCGCGCACTACGCATTGGTAATCGGCTTGGCCATATCCGGTCAGACGCATTCGGACGCCGGCGCGATCAGCGGGATCGTTGTCAACGCCTCCCAAGGCGGTGTACCGGCCGCGCACGCCGAGGTCGTCCTGCGAGTCCAGGTGGACGGACAATTCGTGCCCGCTGCGGAAACCGTCGCAGACGCGCAGGGAAGGTTTCATTTCCCGGACCTGCCTGCCGATGCCGGTTTCGTCTATCTCCCGGGAGCCAATCGTGACGACGTGCATTATCCCGGAAAACGCCTCCGGTTGACTGCGGCACGGCCGGAAGTCGACGTGAAACTAAAGGTGTGCGACTCGATTGCGCATCCGTGTCCGCTAGTGATCAAGCGCCAGGATATCCTGATTCGACCGGAGCCGGGAGCGTTGCATGTGACAGAGTCGCTGCTGGTGAGCAACCCGACACGGACGACTTACGTGGGTCAGGCCAAGAAAGAGGCGGCCGAACCGGTGACACTGCAATTGTCGATTCCTTCAGACTTCGATCGCACGACCTTCCATAAGGAGTTTTTCGGTCGCCGGTTTTCCATCGCTGGCGGAAAGCTGGTGACCGGCGTTCCGTGGACACCCGGCGAGCAAGAACTGAAATTCACCTACACGCTTCGTAACGAAGAAAAGTATCGCCTTTGGCAGAGACCGTTGGACCTGCCCTGCGACAACGTTCGGCTGA
>JACKQG010001213.1_pt1 | contig 36229 bp, 35 predicted proteins | sample 8237621 | NCBI WGS metagenome assembly JACKQG01 (sample SAMN15677084, study PRJNA649215) | marine metagenome | biome: marine; feature: Black Sea; material: saline water; isolation source: suspended particulate matter (SPM) from the Black Sea western gyre | collected 2013-06-09/2013-06-10 | depth...
CGCGACCGAGGTCGAGGTCAAGGAACGCCGTGATCGCGTCGATGACGCGCTCAACTCGACCCGCGCCGCGGTTGAAGAAGGCGTTGTCCCCGGTGGCGGATCGGCGCTTCTCTACGCCATCAAGTCGCTCGACAATGTCACCGGCGATAACGATGACCAGCGGGTCGGTGTCGAAATCGTCCGCCGCGCGTTGCAGTCGCCGGTTCGTCAGATTGCCGAAAACGCCGGTCATGACGGCGCTGTGGTCGCCGGCAAATTGCTGGATAAAAAAGACAAGAACTACGGCTTCGATGCGCAGAACGGCGAATATGTCGATATGTTGAAGAAGGGCATTATCGATCCGACCAAGGTCGTGCGTACGGCGCTTCAGGACGCGGCATCGGTGGCCGGTCTGTTGATCACCACCGAAGCCATGGTCGCCGACATTCCGGAGAAGAAAGACGCCGGCGGCGCCCCCGACATGGGCGGCATGGGCGGCATGGGCGGCTTCTAAAGCCTCTTCCGAACACCGTCTAAAAAAATCAGGGCCGTCCTTTCGGGGGCGGCCCTTTTTCTTTTGCTGTCCGCACGTCGCGCGAAGACACGCGCATCCAGACGCCGTGCCGGCGCTATAAAGTTAGCCTTTCCCGACATCAACGACACCAACCTGAAACGCATCTTGAAGGAACTGCCGCTGACTACGAACAACTAGGCTGCTGGGTATCGGTGAACACTTGCTAAATTGAATGATCGTCCGAATGTCCGCTCCGGGTCACAAGCAGACCTTTGACACCGTCGCCAAATATGTCCGCTTTGGGGGGTAAGGCGGACGTAAATTTCAGTCAGGCTTTACGTCCGCTAATAGCCGAGTCTGTTGAAAAGCTCCCCAAAAAGACCCCCTAGGGTCCATTGTCCAATGACGATTCAGCGATGGTAATACCAAAGGTCATCCCTCTCCAGGATACCAGGAGGCTTCGCGTTTTTCGCGGAAACTAGCCAATCCCTCGGCGGCTTCGTCGGTCAGACGCTTGTGGGCGTGGTCTCGCGCCAGTTCCGTAGCCCTTTCATCGTCAATGGCCAACCCAGCGGATTCAAAGATAATGCGTTTGGTGTCCGCGATGCCGTTGGGGCCGTTCTTTAAGATGGCGTCAATGATCGGCTCGGCGGTCTCATTCAGCTCGCCTTCTTCACAAACCTCATGCACCAGCCCCAGTTCCCGGGCCTGCCTTGCGTCAAACCGCTCACCCGTGATGGCAAAACGGCGAAGATTACGGACCCCCATGGCGGCACTCAACTGCGGCAGGATTGGGCCCGCATGCAGGCCCCAGCGTACTTCGGCGATGGAGAATATAGCGTCCATGGAGGCGATAACGATATCGCAGGCGGCGATGATGCCGGTACCGCCACCGAAACAACCACCATGCACAAGGGCTATCGTCGGTTTCGGACAGATGTCCAAGAACCGCACGGCATCGGTGGTCCGTTGCGAAACAGCGAGATTGTCTTCGTCGGATTGAGCCGACACTTCCTTGATCCAGTTGAGGTCGGCGCCGGCTTGGAAATGCCGCCCATTGCCGCGAAGCACTATAATGCGCACGCTGTCATCGGCTGCCAGCTGCGCCCCACCGTCCAACAGCGCCTGGATCATTTCACCGTTATAGGCGTTATTCACTTCCGGCCGGTTGAGGGTGACGGTGGCGACACCTCGGGCATCCATCTCAGTTAGGACCACGGGTTCGGGCATTTTTTTCTCCTGGTTGGGTATTTCCTTGCACAAATTCAAGATGATCTGATGGTTGGTTGAGGCGGATGGACCGCTATTCGGGAGCAACCCTAGCCGCGCCTATGAAATGTTATCATGAAGAATCGGTAGGAATGTCCGCCAATAGCGGACAACTGATCCTGGGCATTATTGATGACGCGGCGCTTGTTCGCGTAACATGATGATATAAGCGATATTTGGCGCGGTTTTTGGCGTAGCGTTCGGCTCTTGGTATTGCCCGTCTGAAACCCCTTGCAACAATCAGGGCGAAGCGTTCCCATGCTTAAAAACACACCCTTTGCCGATTCGACCCTGGCTTTAAGGATCAACAACACGATCTGGGGCGATGATCTTGCCCAACTGCCGTATTGGCGGGCATGGTCGATACGGTTGGTGCGTATTTTCATTACTGTTGTCCGCGGCCTCGGCGACGGTCAGCTTAGCCTGCGGGCGATGAGTCTGGTTTACACAACCCTCCTTTCTCTTGTCCCGCTGCTGGCCATCAGCTTTTCAGTCCTCAAGGGCTTTGGCGTCCATAACCAGATCGAGCCTTTGCTGCTAAACGTACTGGAACCGTTGGGGGCAAAGGGCGTAGAGATCAGCGAGAAGGTCATAGCCTTTGTCGAAAACGTCAAGGCAGGGGTTCTTGGATCGCTGGGCCTTGGGCTTCTAATCTACACGGTCATATCCCTGATGCAGAAAATCGAACGGGCCTTCAACTACACCTGGCACGTCACACTCCCGCGCACCTTTGCCCAGCGCTTCAGCGACTACATAAGCGTTATCGTCATCGGCCCAGTGCTTGTGTTTTCCTCCCTCGGCATCACGGCGACGGCGATGAGTTCGACGATTGTCGGTCATCTGTCGTCGATAGAACCGTTAGGCTCGCTCATAAACCTTGGGGCCAAGTTGGTGCCCTATCTGCTTATCGTCATCGCCTTCACCTTCATAAATTCCTTCATGCCCAACACCAAGGTGAGACTGCGCTCGGCTTTGGTTGGCGCCGTCGTCGCCGGCGTCCTGTGGGAGGTCACCGGATGGGGCTTTGCTACCCTGGTCGTTTCCTCAACCAAGTATACGGCGATTTATTCCGCTTTCGCCTCGTTGATCATCTTCATGATTTGGGTTTACTTGAGTTGGTTGATTCTCCTTGTTGGGGCCACCATCGCCTTCTACCACCAAAACCCCCAATACATGACCGGGCGCTGGGAAGACCTGCGGCTGAGCAACCGGGTCAGGGAAAAACTGGCCCTGCTGGCGACATATCTGATCAATCGCAGTTACTACACCGACGCCGACACCTGGACCGTCGAGGGCTTGGCGCAATATATGGGGGTGCCGGGTGAGCACACGGAGTCTATCCTTCAGACGCTTGAACAAGGCGGGCTGCTTGTCCGCACCGGCGAAGACCCTCCATCGTTTATTCCCAGCCGCCCCCCGGAAACAACAAGGGTCAAGGATGTCTTGGATGCGGTCCGTTCGGCTGACGAAAAGGAACATATTGGACTTGATGGTGTGCCTCATGAACCAGCCGTCGATCAGGTTCTGGTTCGCTTGGACAAAGCCGCAAGCGAAGCGCTTGAAGGCTACACCATTAAGGAACTGGTAACCTCACCGGAGGCCGTTGGCAAAGGTCCGCTATTAGCCAAAAGCGAACATTACCCGAAGCCTGAACGCGGATAATGTTCCAATACTGATTTAAATCGCAAAACCCGATTCAAACCAACAACGTCACTATCTGATTGATCCGGCTTCTAGCACTCGCCCGATTAGCGCCCGTGTGGCGTAGGCCGCCACGATTCAGCCATGGCCTCGGCTGCGCCGATCTCGTCGCGTTGCATTGCCGCCGCCGCCCCGTCACAGGGCGGAAGTTGCACTTTCTCGCCGCGAAGAGCGGCGATACGACACCACTTGTAGGCCTGAACACGGTCACGGCGGAGGCCGACGCCGTCCCAATAGAGCCGGGCGAGGTCCGTATAGGCACCAGCATGTCCTTGTTCTGAGGCTTTTCGGATCAGTGCAGCCGCCTTGACCAAGTCCCTGGAAATACCGCGCCCGTCGCGGAGAAGAAGGCCAAGACTGTGCTGAGCATGGTCCTCACCCTGCGCAGCCGCAAGGGTGTACCACTTCGCGGCCTCCGCTAGGTCTGCGGGAACCCCTAGCCCGAGTTCGTACATAACGCCGATGTTGTTTTGCGCCAGCGCGTATCCCTGGTCGGCGGCCATGCGGTACCAGTGCATGGCCGCGGCGTAATTCTTAACAGCACCGACGCCGGCGCGGAAATAATCGCCGAGCCGGGTCTGGTAGGCCAGGCTTTTGGCCCGGCCTTGATTCATCTCGACGATGGGTTTGCCGTCCGCGCCGATGTCGATGACTTCGATTTCGTCGTCGTTATCGTTCTCTCCTCCCCACCCGCATGCGCTCGCCGGCGCCGCAAATGCGACCGACGCGACAACGAAAGCGGTGACGAGAAAGACCGGTATTTGGCCGGCGGGTTTTATGCCGAAAAGAGGCATCTTCGGATTCCTTTGTCACGATCCACCTATAACGACCGGAAGGGTACCAAAGGACCGGGGAAATGCGTTGATTTAGATCAAATGACTCGCCATCGGCGAACCGGCCCCATGGCCCACCGAATTCGTTTCAAGCCGCGTCATATATTTTGCCCTGTAGGCCTTCGAGCCAGTCGAAGAGTTCTCTGTTCGGGCACATAAAATAGCGGCTCTCCACATCGTAATCGCAGTTGTGAAACATCTCGCACATCATGCACGTCAGCATCGCATCTTCCATCCGCTCCGGCATCGCCTCGAAGCTGCGCTCAATGTTGATATTCAGGTGTCCGAGCATCTGCTTCATCGGAGTGGGCATCGCCAATTGAGCAACCATCGATTCTCACCTCCCTAAGCACGCGGATTATACCACAATTTCTACATGGATATAAGCTTTGACTCCCCCGGCAAGTCTGTATCGCCCGGGCATCATTCGAACGCCTCAGCCCGCGCGACGAGTTCATCAAGGTCCGGCTCTTCCGGGTTTTTCGGCTTGCCCGGATGAATGATGGCAACCTGGCAGCTTTCGGCGGCTTCCACCAATTGTCGGTAGGTGCCCGCGCCCTGGTCAGCTATATAAGCCTGCTTGTTGTCATCGTAAGCGAACATCCGGTTATTGATCTGGGTGCATTCGTCGCAGGTCGTGCACCGTGGCGTTTCAATATAGGGTTCGTCCGAAGACACGGCTGGAGGCATTCCCTCCTGCTCGGTTTCCGCTGGCGCCGGTTCCACCGTCGCGGACACGGCTTCATCTGCAACAGCTTCTTCCGGGACGGGGGCCGGTTGTCCAGGCGCGGGAGTGGCAGGCGCCGACACGGGCCGGCTGCGCAGTGCATCAAGCTCCTGCGCCTTCTCCTGCTCCCAAATCTCCTTTTCCCTGGCCAGTAGTTTCCTGGCGTGGGAATTGTCGATGCCACCCAACTCCTGCAGGTTACGCCACATCTTTCGACACCGGTGCGCGGCGTCGACCAACCTGACGTCGACAATGGCCTTATGGAGAGTGTTGTTCTCATCGATCATCAAGATGTACGGCACCTTTTCCGCCGCCGCACTGGCATCGAGCTTCAGGAATGTGTCCACGGGAACCATGGCGTCCTGCCATTCGGACCGGGGCACGTCAGCGAAGTTTCCTCCGTAGCGTCCGTCGGCCGCTGCAAAGTCGACGAACGTAAAAGCTAAATCCTCGGAAATTTTCTGAAGGTCTTCATCTTCATAACAGAAGCTGTGAACGGGCCATTCCGTTCCGGCCTGCGGGTTATCCGCGACAGAAAATCGCGACGCCCAGTCGTCTCCCCGATCAGGGTCGAAAACGAATGCCGGAAAGGCCCGCGATTCATGGGCCGCGGCCGCCCTCAAATAAGCTGGCGTTTCGGTGGTATTTCTGGCCGGTCCCGGAGAAGCGCCCGCCAGGCCTGAGAAGATACTGAACAGTGCCGGCTGACCGTTTTTAAAGCCTCCCAAGATCGAATCCCGCATCTGGTAAAGGGCGGAACCGCTGGACTGCAAGACATAAGCGTTGTTGAGGCTGACGGCCATCGTTGCAAGCTGCGATCCCGGAATGCCAGGAGAGACCCTTCCGGACGCGATTGACGGTTCTTCGAGGATATCGTCGTGTTGCACCAGAATTTTCATCGGCAAACCCGAGGACAGAACCTCGGGGAGCATGGCCTTTTCCGTCTTGGCGCCGACGCCGTTCCGGAGACAGATCAGATAAGACGGGAACCTGCCCAGGTCGTTCGGCTCCAGGAACCTTTCATCAAACCTGCGGAAGAACGGATCGTGCGTTTTCTCGTTATAGCGGCCTTCGATCTCCAGTTGTGCGATGGTCATCGCCTTAACGAGTTTAACCATTTCCGGCAGCCGTTCCTTGAAGGCCTCAAGCGCCCGCGATGGGCGGTCGAAGACGAAGCCGTGGACGCCTTTCCGGCGGCTTTTTTTGGTTTCTTCCCCGTCTGTTTCAAAAAATCTTTGTGATTGAAGAGCCGCGAGCGCGGCACGGATCCGCCGTCGCCGTTTTTCCGGCACCGCGCCATTGACGAACGCCGATCCGAGGATGTCGGACATCGCTTCGAAGTCGAACGCGTCCTCATAAACCGAGCCCACAGACTGTTTCAGAGCCTCGGCGCCTAACGCCTTTTCCGATTTCATGGTATCGGCCTTCAGGATGTTCGAAAGCTTCACGGTCAGTTCTTCGATCTCTCTGGCGAAGCGGCGCGCCTTGTTTTCCTGGAACGATGCCCAGGTATGAGTCAGAACCTTGATAGGAGCTTCGCCGTCACAGCCGATAAGTTCTCCATCAACCCCAAGCGCGGCTTGGGCACGGTTTAGATTGTCGTCGAGCGGTTCCCGCCCGGCATCATCCGTCCTGGAAAGCCGGTTGGTTTTAGCAATTTCCCATAATTGCAGAAGGGTTCCCTTGTTTCCCCGGTAAACGAGTGTCCGGATTTCCTTCTCAAGCCCGAGCACGTGCTTCCTGATCTGCTCGCCCTCAATGCCAAGGGGGGCAATCTCCTGAAGGATGTCATCAATGAGATCAGAGAGGGACCGAAACACGGTCTCCTTGTCTTCCCCGTTGACCAACACCAAGGGAAAATCATGGCGGAGACCTTCCACATCCCGGTAGGCGCTGAAAAGCGCCGGGCGCAATCCCATTTGTTCGATGGCCGCTAGGTCTCTACCTGGCCAATGGCCGGTCAGATGAAACGTGGACAACGATGAAAGGGTTTCATTCATTCCTTCACCCCGTGGGATGGCCCGTTGGATGGATGGTGAATTTATCGAATTCTTCCTCAATAGCGGCCTTGACGATGTCCGGCGTGTACAAGCGGTCGGGTTTTCGCAGGTCTTCGTAACAAGGCATGCCGGGATCGCGGTAAAGGACGCCAACCGGCATCGGGTGATTGGTCGAGGCAATCTCCCGCGCCCGGTTCCTGTCGGAGGGGTCGTGTTGTTCCTGATTCCGGTAGATCTTGGCGAGGTCCGGACTGATCCGGACGCCGTTCTCGTGGTGAAGCAACAACATCCAGTCCGGTTCCTGCACCCAGTCGTCGAAGCGGTGATCGAGGAATTCGGGGCATCGCTGAAGGATGCGAACGAACGAGAAGCCCTTGTGATGGAAGGCCTCGGCAATGATGTCGTGCAGCATTTCCGGTATCCAATCCACGGCCTGGGCGACGAAGGAAACGTTACGGATACCCAAGCTGACGCTGACCGGGTTGATTGGCTCCAGGTATGTGCCGCCGGGCGTCGTCCGGCTTGTGATGCCTAGCGGGGACGTAGGGGACGCCTGGTTTTTCGTCAGGCCATAAATGCCGTTGTCGTGCATCAGGACGGTAATGTTCATGTTGTAGCGGATGGCGTGAATCCAGTGTGCGGTGCCGATGGAACAGCAATCGCCGTCGCCGGTGATGACGAAAACATTGAGGTCAGGGCGCCGCATTTTGATTCCTTCGGCCACCGGCATAGCCCGGCCGTGAAGGCCGTGAAAACCGTAGGTGTGCATATAATGCGGGAACCTGCTGGAGCAGCCGATCCCGGAAACGAACACCGTCTTCTCGGGCGGCAGCTGTTCGTCACGGCATAGCCGCTGGACGGCGGCGAGAATGGCGTTGTCTCCGCATCCCGTACACCATCGGGGAACCAGTCCCTTGTAGTCGTCAAGGGTGTACTCCTCGTCGAGAAGCTTGAGTGCGCATTCGGTCAAAGGTTTGTCCATGGTCACGATCCTTTCCGTTGCAGCCTTTCACGAATGGCACGAACGATGGCGCCCGGCTTTATGGGTTGCCCCCGGACCTCCGACCAACAATCGATATCGACCAGGTATCGCGCGCGCAGCAGCCACGCCAATTCCGAATACCGCCGGTTGTCTTCGTCGATGATGTCGTCATCGGCGGCGTCGGACCAGTTGCTTTCCACCGTCATGACGCGGTCGAACCGTTCCAGCACTTCTTTGATTCCAGGTGGCATCGGCTGGAGGAAGGTGAGATGCAGGGAGGATACCTTGTGACCATCGGCGCGCAGGCGCTCGATGGCTTCCTCGATGGCGCCCCTTGTGCCTCCCCAGCCGACGATCAGAAGATCGCCTTCGTCACCACCGAATACATCCGGTGCCTTCAGTGTCTTTTGAAAAGCCGCCAGCTTTCGACTGCGGTGCAGGATGCCCTCCTGGTTGATGTCAGGATCGTAAGCGACCCGGCTCCTGCGGTCGTGGGCCAACCCGGTCAGACAATGCATGCCGTTGGGTTGTCCGGGGATGAACCGGCGGGCGAGGCCGGTTCGGGAATCCCAATCATAGGGCATCGCTCCCTCGGGAACAGCGCTTTGGTCCACTGGAGGCGCCAGCCAGTCCTCGCTGACATTGGGCCGGGGAAAAGGTTGCTGAGACGACGCAAGGCTGGCGTCGGAAAGCACGACGACCACCATATTGAACGCCTCGGCGATTTTTCGTGCCGTGATCATCGAATAAAAACAATCCTCGATGTCCGACGGCGCCATGACCACCTTCGGATTGTCCCCATGACCGCCGAAACACGCGAACAACAGGTCCCCTTGTTCGACCTTGGTCGGCAACCCGGTGCTCGGGCCGCCGCGCTGGACATTGACCACGACCAGTGGAATTTCCGTCATCACCGCGAGACCGATGGTTTCCTGTTTCAAAGCGAAGCCCGGACCCGAGGTGATCGTCACCGCGCATTTGCCGGCATAGGACGATCCGATGGCGAAGGCGCAGGCGGCGATTTCGTCTTCGGCCTGGTGCACCACGCCGCCAACGTTCTGGAACACCTCGCTGAGATAATGCGAAGCCGACGTCGCCGGCGTGATCGGGTACATGGCGCAGACTTCCATGCCCGAGGCCATCACGCCGAGGCCGAGCGCAATATTGCCGTTGACAACAATCTGAGGCTTGCTCACGTCGGACGGGGGAATCCGGAACTTGATGTCGAGGTTGGTTTCCGCCCAATCGTGCCCTGCCTCCAACAGCAGGATGTTGTTGTCGATGATGGCCTGGTCCTTCTTGGCGAAGGCAAAGGCGATCTGTTCCCTGGCGATGTCCAGATCGAGGCTGTAAATGCCGCACAACAGGCCCAGAACGAACATGTTCTTGCCGCGCCGGGGGTCAGGGACATATTTCAGGCACTCGGTCTCCATCGGAATTTCATAGACCCGGCAATCGTCGACCAGGAGTCTTTCGACGGTTTCGGTGAAGGCGGCCACGATTTCAGGATCATTATCGGTCCGCCACTTGTCCTCAAGGAGGACGATGCAACCCGGCCTAAGTTCGCCCTCTTCGAGCCGGCTGAGTAAAACCTGTTCGTTGAAGGCGACAATAAGGTCATCCTCGTCGCCCCAATTGGTGACTCGATGAGACGCCACGCGGATGCGGTTTCCGCTGGCGCCGGCCGCGCTTCGGGCCGGCGGCTGAATTTCGGCGGGAATGATCTCGGCGGTCCAGACGCCGTTTCCCATCCGTGCTGCGATCGCTCCGAATGCCTGGCCGCATCGCTGTGCGCCTTCGCCGGAATCGCTGACGATTTCGATGATGTGCTCTTTCATCGTAACAACCGGCGTGTCTTCCGGTCCGGATTGACCCCGCCGGCTTTTATCAGGCCTTGAGGGCCCTTTGGCCTTCTTGGCGGCAGGTCGTCTGGCCTGTTTTTTGGCGTGTTCTTTTTTCAGGGCCTGTGTGCTCATGGTGGGTGTATTCCTCTTTGTTCAGGCCAGCCGGACGCGGGAAAAAGTCTTCTCGCGGACGTCGAATCCGAAGGGCCCGCCAGAGCTTTTCCCCTGATCCGGCAGATAGACAAAATCCGAATCGCGGATGCCGAGATAGGCCTTCATGCCTTTGGCTGCCTTGCGCCCGGCGCCCATGGCCAGAATCACGGTGGCGCCGCCGGTAACGATGTCGCCGCCGGCGTAAACCCCCGCCATCGAGGTCGCGAGGTCCTCATCGCTCTCGATATAGCCCCACGCGTTGAGTTTGAGCTTCGATGTCTGACCGATAATGGGATTGGCATTGGTACCGATGGCATAGACGATCATGTCGGTTTCGAATTCGAATTCGCTGCCCTCGATGGGAACGGGGCGCCGGCGGCCCGAGTCGTCGGGCTCACCCAATTCCATGCGAACGCACTTCATGGCGCGAACGTTGTTGTCCTCATCACCAAGAATTTCCACCGGCGCCGTCAGCCAATGGAATTCAATGCCTTCCTCCTCGGCATGATCGGTCTCCTCCGCCCGGGCAGGGCTTTCCGCCTTGGTGCGGCGATAGACGCAGGAGACCTTTTCCGCGCCCAACCGCAGACAGACACGCATCGCATCCATCGCCGTGTTGCCGGCGCCGATCACGGCGACCTGGCGGCCCAGGTGCAAGGGTGTGTCATAGTCCGGGAATTCTCCGGCGTGCATAAGATTGCAGCGGGTCAGAAGCTCGTTGGCGGAAAGCACCCCGTTGAGGGATTCTCCGGGGATGCCCATGAAGCTTGGGTAACCGGCGCCTGTGCCGATGAACACGGCATCAAAATCCATTTCGTCGAGCATCTGTTCGATGGTGAAAAGGCGCCCGACCAGGGTATTGCACTTTATTTTGACGCCCAGCCTGGCAAGGGCGGAGACCTCGGCGTCGATAACCTCGTTGGGAAGGCGGAATTCGGGTATGCCATAGCGGAGCACGCCGCCCGGCTTGTGGAAGGCTTCATAGACGGTGACGTCGCAACCGGCCTTGGCCATATCGGCCGCGCATGCGATCCCGGCGGGACCCGAGCCGACAATACCAATGCGAAAACCGTTGGGTTCTATGTAGGGAACGTTGCTCCAGCCTTCCTTGATCGCCAGGTCGCCGAGCCAGCGCTCCAGCCTGCCGATGGCCACCGGCTCCAGCGTATCGCCGACGGGGCAGACGCCCTCGCACTGGTCCTCCTGTGGGCACACGCGGCCGCAGATGGCCGGCAACAGGTTGGCATCGGTGAGGATGTCATACGCGCCCTGATAATCCTTTTCGATAGTCTTTGCGATAAAACCGGGAATGTCGATGCCGACAGGACAACCTGCAACGCAAGCGGCCTCGGGGCACATGAGGCATCGTTCACATTCGTTAAGCGTTTCGTCCAACCCGTAACCGAGCGCCACCTCGGAGAAATTCTTCGCCCTTTCCCCGGGGTCCTGCACGGCAATCGGCGTTCGTTCCTGCGGGATTGTCCGTATGGTTTTCTTTTTCGCCATCACGATGCCTTTCCGGCACGACAGGTTTCGGTCCACCGTTCCACCGCCAGTTTTTCATCTTCCGTGAACCGCTTCAGGCGATTCATGAGATCGTCAAAGTCGACTTGGTGGCCATCGAAATCGGGTCCGTCGACACAGGCGAATTGCATCTTTCCACCGATCTTGACCCGGCAGCCGCCGCACATGCCCGTGCCATCGACCATGATCGGATTCAGGCTCACCGAGGTTTTGATGCCTGAAGGTCGCGTCGTTTCCGCGCACGCCTTCATCATAATCGGTGGACCGATGGCAATGACCTCGTCAATGTCATCATGGTTGTCCATGGCCGCCTTGATTCCTTCGGTGACCAGACCTTTGATGCCGACCGATCCGTCGTCGCTGCAGATAATGAACTCGTCGCAGTATTTTCTGAACTTGTCTTCCCAGAAGACCAGATCCTTGTTCCTGAACCCGATAACGCCGATCACATAGGCGCCATTCTCTTTGAAGGCGCGGGCCTGAGGGAAGACCGGCGCAACCCCCAATCCGCCGCCGACGCAGACTACCTTACCAAGGTCGCCGATGTGGCTGGGTTCGCCCATGGGACCGACGACGCTGAAAAGCGTGGTCCCGGTCCGGCAGGCTTGCTGCATCTCTTTCGTCGTCTTGCCGACGGCCTGGATGACAAGCGTTATGGTTCCCTTGTCGCGGTCAAAATCTGCGATCGTGAGGGGAATGCGTTCGCCATGCTCCCGGGGAATGACGATGACGAATTGGCCCGGCTTCGCCGCCTTCGCCATCATCGGGTGGCGGAATTCGAGCAAATAAGTGACGTCAGAAAAATCTTCCCGCGCCACGATCTCAACTGCAGGCTCCTCGTCAACCATAGGCAGCGGATCGATGGTTTTGGACAAGACAGCCCCGTCGCCCGATTTGGCGCCCATTTTTGAATACCTCCGGCACCGGCGATAACATATTGAGCTATCATAGGCTTCTAACGCCGGCGGGCATTGACTTCCGTCAAGTCCGTCTCAACTGTGCAGTGGCTCTTGCTGAGTGGTGGCTGACGCGTTGCGCTATGTCCTTGTCGCCTTCCTGCACGCGCTCTCCGGCGCGCTGGACCCGGAGCGCATTGCCGGTGTGGAACCCGGACACCATTCTTTAGCTCTGTTCTTTAACTATGGGGGATTTCGGACCGGCGGCGAATGTCACTCGCGTCCCTTGTCCGCTTTTTTCTTTTTACTTCCCGGGCAACGTCTCAGGTGTCTTCGCCGGGTATATAAGGGCGGTAACACATGTCGGTTTCCAGGACATGCTCTTCCAGCCATGCCGACAGCACTTTAACGATTTCACCGCTGATGGCGGCGCTGGGGGCATTCACATATGCTTCGTAGAGGATCTGCAAGTCTTCGATAATTTTCCGGTGTTCGCCGGCGTGGGCTTCCAAATCGGGAAACCCGTGCCTTTTCATCAGCATTTCCTCGCGCTGGAAATGCGCCACCGCACGATCAATCAGAACCTTGAGAATCCGTCCGATCGCCCTCTCATCGGTTCCTGACAGGTGCGCCTCGTCAATGTGGTTGATCAGGCTGAAGATTACGATGTGGTCGGCGTCCAGGCTATCGACACCGACCCGAAATTCATTGGTCCAAATCAAAAGCGCCACAAAATTCCCGGCCTTTCGTTTCTCCGACATACCTCATCAACGCTGATCGTCCTATGGATGGCCCTTCGGGCGCCTTGACTAAAATCAAGGATGGCGGTGCATGTCCATGGTTAGGTAAACTCCTGAAATTCGGATTTTTGGGAGAGAAGGAGATTCGGTTCCATGGAAGAGACGCAAGCCAATTCGGGCGGCGCTGACGAGCCCATCCCGTTCATGCAGCAATTGATGGATAACCCGTTCTTGTTGTTGTTCATAGGGGTCACCATGCCTACGGTTTTTTACATTCTTTGGGGGATCATGGAAATTACCGCCATCCCCATAGCCAATTAGGGGGATGAGACATGTCAATTTTCCCGCCTGAACAACGGATCTGGTGGAAAGAACCCATTGAGCGGTCCGAAATCCTGTGGGTCGTCATCGCCCTTGTGTGGTGTCTGATCCTGTTCTTCATGATGCCCTATTGGCACATTGTCGGCGAACAGAACCTCACCAACGAAGCCTACCGAATCAAACCTGAAGCCTTCGCCAAGCGCACCGAGGCTTTCGCCGAAAAGTATAAGGTGCGTGAAGAAGGCGATACTGGGATTCCCGTCGTCCGCCCACCTGCCGGCAGCGATATCTACATGCTGGGCCGCCTGTGGGAATGGTGGCCGGTCCTGGAGTTGCAAAAAGACAAGACCTACCGGCTGCACCTGTCTTCGCTGGACTGGCAGCATGGCTTTTCGCTTTTGCCGGAAAACATCAACATCCAGGTCCACCCAGATTATGAGATGGTGATTACCATCAAACCGAACCGGTCCGGTGAATATTCCGTCGTCTGCAACGAGTTTTGCGGCATCGGCCATCACACGATGGTCGGCAAAATTTATGTCGTGGACAAGTAAGGGAGCATGACAATGACTATCAACAGAGACTTCCGGACTTGCCCCGATACCGGGTTCAAGATCCATCTTCCCGCCGACAAGCTGATTAAGTGGAATGCCGTAAGCGGCGTCGTCTTCCTGATGATCGGTGGACTTTTTGGCATCGCCGTCGCCCTGACGCGATGGCCGGCGGTACATCTGCTTCCCGCCGACTGGTTCTATCTGGCGCTGACCGCGCATGGACTGGACGTTCTTCTGGTGTGGCTGATTTTTTTCGAGGTCGCGATCCTGTATTTCGCCTCCTCCGTTCTATTAGGCAGCAGGCTGGCTTCGCCCAAAGCAGCGTGGGCAGGCTATTGGCTGATGCTGATCGGCGCCGTGATGACCAACATCGCGGTTCTCAGGGGCGATTCGTCCGTCATGTTCACATCCTATGTTCCGATGAAGGCGGCTCCCGATTTCTATCTCGGCATCATCCTCTTCGCCGTCGGTGCATTACTGGCGTGTTTCGTGTTCTTCGGGACGCTGGTTATCGCCAAGCAGGAAAAAACCTATGAGGGCTCGGTGCCTCTGGTCACCTTCGGTGCCACGGTGGCGGCCGTCATCGCAGTGTTCACCATTGCCGCCGGCGCCATCATCCTGGTCCCCACCCTGCTGTGGTCGGTCGGCTATATCAGCCACATCGACACCCTGATGTACAAGGTAGTGTGGTGGGGTATGGGTCATTCGTCGCAGCAGATCAACGTCGCGGCCCACATCGCCGTCTGGTACGCCTTGGCCGCTATCCTGTTCGGCGCCAAGCCATTGTCCGAAAAGGTCAGCCGTACGGCGTTCCTGCTCTACATCCTGTTCCTGCAACTGGCCAGCGCCCACCATCTGCTGGTGGAACCCGGTCTGAGCTCGGAATACAAGATATTCAACACGTCCTACGCCATCTATCTGGCGGTTCTGGCCAGCATGATCCACGGCCTGACGGTGCCGGGTTCGGTCGAAGCGGCGCAGCGCAAGAAGGGCTTCAACAAGGGGCTGTTCGAATGGCTAAGAAAGGCGCCCTGGGGCAATCCGGCGTTTTCCGGTTTTGCCCTGTCGGTGGTCATGTTCGGTTTCCTGGGCGGCATCTCAGGCGTCATGATGGGCACCGAACAACTTAACATCATCATCCACAACACCATCTATGTGCCCGGCCATTTCCACGCCACCGTGGTGACCGGCACGACGCTTGCCTTCATGGCGCTGGCCTATTGGCTGGTGCCGACGTTGTGGCAGAAGGAACTGGTCTTGCCCGGACTCGCCAAGTGGCAACCCTACCTGTTCGGAATCGGCATGGGGCTGGTTTCGGTGTTCATGATGGGGGCCGGCACCCTTGGCGTGCCGCGCCGGCATTGGGACATCAACTTTGCCGATGCGGTGATGGGGTATGACTTCCCCGGCGCGGCCCATCTGATGATGGGGTTGAACGGCATGGCCGCACTGATGGGCGCCCTTGGTGGGGCTATCTTCATCCTCAACATGGTCGGCACCATTTTGTGGGGCAAGCCCAAGACCAAGGCCGCCGAAGAAGAAGCGCCGGCACCCGCGCCGGAACCGGTGGTCGCCACCTACGGCAACGCCGGTACCATGGCGGTGCCGGGGACCTTTACCCTGGCCATGGTCTTCCTGGTCTCGTTCGTTCTCTACTACTTCGTGAACTGGAAGTATCTGGCCGGTGTGTGGCCGCTGAGCTGAGCAAAAGGGACGGCGAGAGGCCCCTCTCCCGGCCTCTCCGCCGTCCCATCCCTCCGGCCAGAAAGGCCAGGGGAGCCCCTGAACAACCTGTGGTGAGCACCCCATGAAAACGTATGCAGCCCTTTTCTATAACGTGTTCAAAGTCCGAATCGGCCTTGCCATCATGATGAGTGCGTTGGCCGGGATAGCGGTCATGCCCGCCGTCTCCCCCGCGGTCTCCTTATCGGGCTGGCAAATTACCGTCCTCGCGCTCTCCGTCCTGGGGTCGTCGGCGGCCGCCGGGGCCTTCAACCACGTCATGGAACGGGATCTGGACGCGCGCATGAAGCGGACCCGGAACCGGCCTTTCGTGACCGGTCAACTAAACGCCGGGCCGGCATGGTACTTCGGCATCAGCGCCCTGTTGGCGGTCTCCGTCGGGACCGCGGCCTATGTGCTGAACGGCATGGCGGCGCTTTACGTTTTTCTCGGCGCCTTTGTTTACGGCGTCGTCTATACGGTATGGCTGAAACGCAAGACCGTCTGGAACATCGTCGTCGGCGGATTGTCGGGCAGTTTCGCCGTGCTGGCGGGCGCGGCCGCCGTTGACCCGGCGCTGTCCGCGCAAGCCCTGGTGCTGGCGGTGGTGCTGTTCTTGTGGACACCGCCCCACTTCTGGAGCCTGGCAGCCGCCTTGAGCGAAGATTACGCCTGCGCCGGCGTGCCGATGCTGCCGGTCGTCGTCGGCCCGAAAAAGGCGGCCCGGATTATCCTGATCAACACCGTCCTTCTGGTCGGCTTGTCGATGGCGCCCGTGGCCTATGGGTTGGGCTGGCTGTACTGGGCCGGTGCCGGAATCGGAGGGACCTATTTCCTCTACCGGTCCCTGCAATATGCCGCCGACCCGACTCCCGCTAAAGCCATGAAAAATTTCTTCGCCTCGCTGATCCAACTCAGCCTGTTGGTCCTGGGCGCGCTAGCCGGGGCCCTGACGGGGATATGACCGATATATGACAAGGCGAATTCCTACCCTTCTCCTGGCAGCGCTGTTGACGCTGGGCGCTTATCCAGGCGCGGCATCAGAAACCGAACTAGATGAAAAACAGGCCGTCACCCTGAGTCAAGCGGCGCTGGGAAAAAGTATCGGCGACGCCCGGCTGACCGATGCTTCCGGGCGCACCGTGCATCTCTCCGATTACCGGGACAAACCGCTGGTGATGAATTTCATTTACACAAGCTGCGCGCACAGCTGCGGCGTGATGACGCTGATGCTGAGCGATGCTTACGAAAATGCCCGCGACGTTTTCGGACTTAACAGCTTCAACGCCGTGACCATCGGCTTCGATACCGCCAACGACACACCGGAACGCATGCGCGCATATGCCCGCAAGCAGGGCGTCGAGGGAACCCCCGGCTGGCGGTTCATGAGCACGGACTCAGATACCGTGAATAAACTGATGGCGGCGGCCGGATTCACCTATGCTCCCTCACCCAAGGGGTTTGATCACATGGACCAGGTTACGGTGATTGACGCCAAGGGCATCATCAACACACAGATCTACGGTGCCACCTTTGAGAAGCCGCTGTTGATGGAACCCCTGAAGGAGATGTTGTTCGGCACGCCCCGGCCCTACCGCAGCCTTGAAGACCTGATTAAGAAGGTGCGCCTGTTCTGCACCCTCTATGACCCCAAGACCGACCGCTACCTGTTCGATTATTCCCTGTTCATCCAGATCGCGGTGGGGCTGATGATTATCGTCGCCGTCATCGTTTTTCTGGCGCGTGAACTGATCGGCGGCGGGCAGTCCCATAACCGCAAGGAACGCTCTGTCTGACGACTCGACCGCCCCGGATAAGCACATCATAATAAAAGACAATGCTCACGCTCCTACAATATCCCCTGCGCCGCACACTGGATTGGTTCGAACGCCTGTTCGACAGGCCCTTCGGGGCGAAGTGGAACCCGCTTCGCCAGCCCGGAACCCTGGCGTTTTTCTTTTTCTGGGTTTCCGCCGTTACCGGCATCTATGTCTTCATCCTGTTTGATACCTCTATTGGCGGCGCTTTTTTGTCGGTCGAGTCGATGACCGAACAATGGTATCTCGGCGGCGTCATGCGCAGCCTGCACCGCTATGCGTCGGACGCCATGGTGCTGACGGCGATAGTACATCTGGCGCGCGAATTCTCCCTCGACCGCTACCGGGGGGTCCGGTGGTTCTCCTGGTTTACCGGCATTCCGGTGATTTGGCTGCTCTTCCTATCCGGCATCAGCGGCTATTGGCTGGTGTGGGACCAACTGGCGCAATACGTTGCCATCGGTTCCATGGAGTGGATCGACTGGCTCGGCATTTTCGGCGAACCGGTGGCCAATAATTTCCTCTCCCGCGACAGCCTGGATGACCGCTTCTTCAGTCTTTTGGTGTTCATCCACATTTTCGGCCCGTTGTTCCTGCTGTTCATGATGTGGATTCACATCCTGCGCATCAACCGGTCCCGGACCAATCCGCCGCGTGGGCTGGCGATCGGCAGCTTCGTCATGCTGCTGGCGTTGTCCTTCGCTCATCCGGCGGTCAGCCACGGCCCCGCCGACTTGGGCATGGTGCCGGCGGTGCTGAACCTGGACTGGTTTTTCATGGCGCTTTACCCGGCCTTCGATGCCTGGGGGCCGGGAGCGTTGTGGGCCATCGCCTTCGGCGGATCGCTGTTCATGTGCATCATGCCGTGGCTTCCGCCCCTGAAACGGGCGCCGGCGCCGGAGGTCCTCCTCGAACAATGCAACGGCTGCACCCGGTGTTTCGAGGACTGCCCTTACGGCGCGGTGTCCATGCAGCCCCGCACCGACGGGCGGCCCTTCGCCAAAGAGGCCACCGTCAACGCCGATCTATGCACGGCGTGCGGCATCTGTGTCGGCGCGTGCCCCATGTCGACGCCGTTTCGCCATAGCGGTGGGCTGAAAACCGGCATCGATTTCCAGGATCCGTCTCTGGATAGCGTCCAGACCAACATGGCGGACGCCATGCAAAAGGCCCGCGAGGGACGGAACCGGGAGCAACCCGCCGTGCTGGTTATCGGCTGTGACCACGGCGCCGACCTTAGTGCTATCGGCGCAGGCAACGTCGCCAGCCTGAAACTTTCGTGCATCGGCATGCTGCCGCCGTCGTTCCTCGACTACGCGTTGGCCGGTGACGGCGTCGATGGCGTACTGTTGACGGGGTGCGGAGACGGGGATTGTTTCCACCGCTTCGGCGTCCAGTGGACCGAAGACCGCATGGCCGGGCTGCGCGACCCTTACCTGAGGAAACGGGTGCCCCGCGAGAGACTGCATGCCTGCTGGTCCACCGAGCCGGATGCATTGGCAGCCGAACTGAAGACTTTTAGCGACCGCCTGGCGGCCCAAGGTGAGCACGAGGAGACGGGAGATGAATGAGTCTCCCAACATCTATTACATCATCGGGCCGCTGCTCATCTTCGGGCCTCTGTTTTTATGGATTCTGTACAACCTCGGAGTCCGGGAACTTTTTAGAATTCCAGGCGATATTCGCCGCCAGCGCCAACGCGAAGCCGAAGACGCCAACCGATTCCGCGAAGAACACGCCCGCAAGCGCGGCACCGGGCTGTCGGGCGGCGTCAAAGACGCCAATATCACGCCCTTGGGCCTGTTTGCCCAGGCCGTCACCTATATATGGTTCGCCGCCGTCATTGGCTTTTTTGCGGCCCAGCCGCCTTATACCTACAACCCCTCGGGCGACGCCCTGCTCAAGCTCAGCCTCAGCCATCCGGGCAAACGCAAGGTCGAATGCCGCAGACGCTCAGCCCAGGAACTGGCCAAGCTTGCGGCCAACATGCGCGCGCCCAATGTATGTTCGCGCGAACGCTGGCCGGTGTATGTAGAGATCGAAATCGACGGCGACATCGTGTTCCGGAAAAGCGCCCGGCCGAACGGCCTGTCCAAGGACGGCCCGTCGATTTTTTATATCGTCCGAACGATCAAGGCCGGGGAGCATGTTCTCGCCATGCGGCTCAGGGAACGTACACGGGACAAGGAGGGGAATGACTTCGATTTCGAAAAAAATCTGCCCGTTACGCTTAAATCCGGTCAGGTCCTGGCCGTCGAATTTCACGCCGCCAAGGGCGGTTTCGTGGTCCAATAAGCCATCCAAAAGGAACGGATCTTGATGCAACAACCGCTTAAAATTATCTGGAGGAAGGATTTCGAAACCGGCAATGTGGAAATCGATCACGAACACCGTGAAATCATCCATCGGCTAAACGTCTTTTTCGCCTTTGCCGCGGCCGGTAAGACCGGCGAAGAGGCCACTTTTAAACTAGGCGAGGTCTATGCCTGGATTTCAGCACATTTCGCGCTTGAGGAAACCATCATGCGGGCGCATAACTACGACCAGTTCGAGGATCACAAGGCGGATCACGAACGCCTGTTGGATGATATTCGCGACATCATGGACGAATGCCGGGCCGGCACCTTCACCGGAAAAGACGCCGCTTTGCAGGAAAAGCTCGAGGCGTGGTTCGTCGGACACTTCAAACTGATGGATTCCCGCCTGCACAGGATGCTTCATTTCGCGCCCTGACCGAATCACCCTTTCCCTGTAACACCTCTAAAAATATGTATAATGAGGGCCGCCGGAACCCGGGAGCATCTTCCCGATTAAGGAGTCTATGGATGCTGCAAGACGAAGACCTTTCGATCATTCGCCGAATCCCCTTGTTTGGGAGCATGTCGGACGAGGTCCTGGCGACCCTGCTCGGCAACGCGTTCCCCAAGGAATACCCGAAGGGCAAGGTACTGTTCATCCGGGGTGAGCCGGCGGATTGCTTTTATATCGTGCTCGGCGGATGGGTGAAGGTCTACCGGGAAACCCCGGACGGCGACGAGGCCGTGTTCGGCGTATTCACGCAAGGGGAATCCCTGGCCGAAGCGGCGGCCTTTCTGGGCAAGGATTATCCGGCCAGTGCCCAGGTCGTCGAGCAGGCGCGCCTGTTGCCGATCCTTTCCAAACCGTTCTGCAGCCATGTCACCGAAATCCCGGAAATCGCCATGGGCATGCTCGCATCCATGTCCAAACGCGCACACCAGCACGTCGCCGATATCGAGCAGTTGAAAACCCGCTCGGCGACGCTCCGGGTGGTCGATTTCCTGCTCAAACTGTGCCCGGTGAAAGAAGGCTCGGCGGTGATCTCCCTGCCTTACGACAAGTCGCTGATTTCACGCCGCCTCGGCATGCAGCCGGAAAGCCTGTCCAGGATTCTCGGCAAACTGCGCAAGCAGGGCGTTAAAACCGAAATGAACCGGGTGATGATTTCCGACGTTGCGGACTTGGTCGACTTTGCCAACGGCGCAGGCTCAAAAAACCAGGCGGCCGCCAGTTAGCCTCCGCCCTATCCCTTTAAGAATTTCGTTCTACCGCCGGCATCGGTAAGCCATGCCGCGACATCCGCCCGCCCGGCGCGGGTTATCATGCTCGCGGCGCGTGTCATCATGCTCGCGGCGCGGGCTGGTGGCGCGGTAAAGATCGCCGTCGACAACGCATCCGCCGTAGTCGCATCCGGCGCGCTGACGCTGACGGCCCGGTAATGGCCGGGGCTGTCGCCGGAGGCGGGATCAAACAGGTGATGGTGGCGGCCCGAGGAATCAAAACGAGTGCCGCTGCCTGCCGATGTCGCCATCGCCCGGTTATCGAGGGGCACCGTCAGCGTGCCTCCGGCCCCATCCGAACCCGCCAGCGCCCCGTCGAGCATCACGACCCAGGGGTTGCCGTTGCCGCGCCCATCGAGCGCACGCAATTCACCGAGGTTGACCAGAACGTTGGACCAGCCGTGCCTGCGCAGCAAATCCACCACCCGGTCGGTGATGTAACCTTGGGCTATTCCATTCAGCGTGATTTCCATTCCCCGCCCGAGAACGATACGCCCCTCCCGAATGTCCACCCGCCGGTAATCGACTAGCAATCGGGCGGCCTCCACAGCCGTTCGGGGCGGTCCCGAACCATCTCCCGGATGGCCGGCGAAATGGTCTGCGTACAATCGCCACAGGGGTTGTACGCTGGCGTCAAAAGCACCGTCGCTGAGGTCCCCGAAGCGGCGGCATTCCGACAACAGCCGCACCATGTCGAGCGACGGCGCATCGAGAAAACCGTTCCGGTTGAGGCGGCAAAGGGCGGACTCTGCCCGATAAAGACTGAATTCGGATTCCAGGCGTTCGATTTCCAGCACCGCCCGGCGGACGGCGTGTTCCGCTTCCTTGTGGTCCGCATGGTAAAGAATAATCGACGCCTCCGCGCCCAGGGCAGTGCCGCGCCATTCGTAGCGGCGCAGAGGTGTCGCACAGACGGCCCCCGGCATCAGAAAACCGGCGCCAATGCCAGCGATCACCGTCAACGCCCGGCGCCGCGATTTATTCCACTGTTTCATTATCGCCTCCTCCGGCCAACTTTTGCCGGCGTTCACGGCGTTTGCGGATCGCGATCAGGGGCGGGCACAGGTTTTCGTCGAAATACAGCGTCTGGCAGTTGAGACAGTGAATGCATTCATTGGGGTTGATGGTGCCGTCCGGATGAATCGCCTGAACCCCGCATTGGCCGGCGCACAGGTCACAGACCTCGCCGCACTGGAAACGCCGTTTCAGCCAATCGAACATCCTGATCCGTGCCGGGATCGCCAGTGCGCCGCCCAACGGACACAGGTAGCGGCAATAAAACCGCTCGATGAACAGTCCCGCCGCCAACAAGGCGACGGCAAAGGCGACAAACGGCCAGGCGCGGTCGAATTTCAGGGTAATCGCCGTCTTGAACGGTTCCACCTCGGCGCCGACGATAGCCAGATTCGTGGAATGGAGCGACACCGCCAGCAGGCCTAAAAAGATTACGTACTTGATCGGCCATAACCGTTCGTGCACGGCAAAGGGCACGGAGACCTGCGGCACGTTGAGCTTTCTGGCGCCTTCATTCAACAGTTCCTGCAGCGCCCCGAACGGACACAACCAGCCGCAAAACACGCCCCGCCCCCAGAACAAAAGCGCCACCGCCACATAACCCCACAGGATAAACGTCACCGGATCGAGCAGAAAAAACTCCCAATGGAATTCGCCTAACAGGGAATGGATGAACGTCAGCACATTGATAATCGACAGTTGCCCGCCCACGATCCAACCCAGCCAGATGACAACGACGGCGAGAAAAAGCCGCCGGAAAAGACGATACCTTTCGGCGTTGGCAACCACCCGGTCCTGAAAAAACAGCACACCGCTGAGGACGCCGAGGATTAAGCCGAGGATCACGATCTCGACCAGGCGGTCTTCCCATTCATGCGCCCAGTATCGCGCGCCGAATTTATCATCAAAACCATTATCCGGTTCCGTCCCGGACGCGGTGCTCGTCAGCCGATATTTTCCCGGTAACGTGTACGGCAGAGAAAAGGCCGCATGCAACATTCCGCGGTCCACCGTGTTCCGGTTGACCAGTAATTCCAGCCGCCAGGGTTCCAGAGGGTCGAACCCGGTCGCGGCGGGGATAATAAAAATTCCGATCTCACGAAATTCCGGCGCGCCGGGGATGCGGAACCGTTCCACGTTGCGGTAGCGGTCCTTGGAAAGACGGATCGTCGAAGACCCCTGTACCAGTTGGATTCTGTCGAACAGGCCAGACCGGATGTACCCTGTGCCCTTGAACGAATAAAGCCCGTCGGCAATGACAACAATAATCTGATCGTTGGCCGCCATGCCGGCCAATAAATCGTTAAAATCTAGCTTGCCGATCAGGTTCTCGCCGACCCGGGGCGGCGACATCAAGCCCGTATAGAGGTCTATGAACAAGCCGTCGGGGGGGACGTCGGGCTCCAGGACAGCGCCTAAGGCCTTGGCCACGCCTGCCTGGTTCAGGCGCAGACGAACGACAGAGCCGTCCTCCATCAGGGCTGGCCAGGTAGCCTCCGTATAGGTTTCCCGGTCGAGCCGGTTTTTGGAATCGTCGGTGAAGATGTGGCGCGACCTGGCGACGGCGCGGGCCGATCGGAAAATAGCGTTGCGGATTACGGCGGAACTGACGCTGGCCCCGGAAATCACATCCGGGGCGGTCTTCGCCGGTTCGACCGCGGGCTGAACCCCACCGCCCAACCCGGCGCCGCGACTGACATCGATTCCGGCGAATTGAGAGACGTATTCGATCAGCCGTTTTTCAGCAATCCCGATCACTAGAATAGGTTCTGTATGCTTGTGCAGAAAGGCGCCCGTCAGGCGGCCCTTAATATCCAGGCCGGCGTAAATGTCGATGGGGTTGCCGGAAAACCCGACCGAGGAAACCACGTCACGGCTCGAAAACACATACCCCACGACCGTGCCGTCGCGATAAACGGGCCGGGCCGGAGGATTGCCTGAAACCGGCCCCATCGTTCCGCCGCCGGGAAATATCTCGGTCAGGATTTCACTGGTAATAGTGGCGACGGAATTTTTTTGCGCCGCCGATGCCGCCTGGGACATACCGGCGGCGAATAAAACGACAAGAGACAGAAACGCCGCCCACCCCCACCGACCCGGCGTTAAGCCCGAACGCGTACGGCGGACTCTCCTGGGCGAGCAGGGAGACATACCCATTCCGTCCTTCCTCGATAGTGTCGCGTCATTGAGGATTATTGGCAATCGCCGATCAGACTTCCTTGACCGCCGTCAAGGTAGGTCTGATTGCAAAAATGGTCTTATGAACAACAAAAAAAATTTATTCAATTCGCTAGATGGAGAATCCGAGATGAAACGATTTATTGCAGGCTTGGTTCTGCCGCTGGTGCTGGTCTTTATGTCCGGCACGGCGGTTGCCGAAAAACCGAAACCTTCGGACCTAAAAAGACACCAGACCACGCCGGGACAGAAGTACGAACCGACCCTCGACGTTTTGCGCGATCAAAATGTTGAAAAGCCGGGATCAAAACCCGGAGGCCCAGTCATTTCCGCCGCCGACTTCCAACGCGCCAATCAGATTTATTTCCAGCGTTGCGCCGGGTGTCACGGCGTTCTGCGCAAGGGCGCCACGGGCAAACCGCTGACCACCAAGATCACCTCAAAACTGGGTTTTGAGTACCTGCGGGACTTCATTGATTACGGCTCGCCTGCCGGCATGCCCAACTGGGGCGCATCGGGTGGTTTGTCGAAAGCCGACATCGACCTGATGGCGCGCTACCTGCTGTTGGAGCCGCCGCAGCCGCCCGAATTCGGCATGAAAAGCATCAGGGCGTCTTGGAAGGTTTACGTCCCGGTTAACAAACGTCCCAAGAAGAAAATGAACACTCTTGATCTCGACAACCTGTTCTCGGTGACGTTGCGCGATACCGGGCAAATCGCCCTGATCGACGGCGCCAGCAAGAAAATCGTCGAAATCATCGAGACCGGATATGCCGTGCATATCACTAGGGTTTCAGCGTCGGGACGGTATCTGCTGGTCATCGGGCGCGACGCCAAGGTCAACTTGATCGACCTCTATATGAAACACCCGGCCACGGTGGCCGAGATCAAGGTCGGTGCCGAGGCGCGCTCAGTCGAAACCTCGAAAAACAAGGGCTATGAGGACAAATACGCCATCGCCGGGGCCTATTGGCCGCCGCAATACGTCATCATGGACGGCCATACCCTCGAACCGAAGAAAGTCGTCTCCACCCGTGGCATGACCGTGGACACGCAGGAATTCCATCCGGAACCCCGCGTGGCGGCGATTGTGGGTTCCCACTATCACCCGGAATTCGTCGTCAACGTCAAGGAAACGGGCAAAATCCTGCTGGTCAATTACGGCGACCTGAACAATTTCCAGGTTACGACCATCGACGCCGAACGCTTCCTGCATGACGGCGGCTTCGATTCCACCGGCCGCTATTTCCTAGTTGCCGCCAATGCCCGTAACACGGTTGCGGTGGTCGATACCAAGGAGCGCAAACTGGTGAAGTTGGTCAAGACCGGCGCCAAACCGCATCCCGGCCGGGGCGCCAACTTCGTGCATCCCACCTATGGTCCCGTGTGGGCGACCAGCCACCTGGGTGATGAGACCATCGCCCTGATCGGCACCGACCCGGTCAAGCATCCGAAGAACGCTTGGAAGATGGTGCAAAGCCTGGAAGGCCAGGGTGGCGGGTCATTGTTCGTCAAGACCCACCCCAAATCCAAGCACCTGTATGTGGACACCCCCCTGAACCCGGAGGCCGAGGTTTCGTCCTCGATTGCGGTGTTCAAGATCGCCGACATGGCCAAGAAAGAACCCGAATACACGGTTCTTCCGATCGGCGAATGGTCCGGTATCACCGAAGGCGTGCGCCGGGTCGTGCAGGGGGAATTCAACAAGGCCGGCGACGAAATCTGGTTCTCGGTGTGGAACTCCAAGAGCCAGCAGTCGGCTATCGTCATCGTCGATGACAAGACCCTGACCAAAAAGGCGGTGATCAAGGACAAGCGCCTGGTTACGCCGACAGGCAAGTTCAACGTCTACAACACACGGGCCGACATCTACTGAGGCCGGCTCAAAGACAATGACACAAGGCCCAGAAAAAGACCGGCGGGATGAAGATGTATTCCGCCGGTTTTTTTGCGCCCGTTTTTTAAAAAATAATCAGGGCGTGACGGTGACCGTGCCCCGCATGTCGTCGTCCTTCCAGTGCGGTCCGCAGAGATAGGGGAAGGTGCCGGGGGACGGAAACGTGAATTCGTATTTTTCCTCGGGAAAAAACCGCTCCGACTCGGGCTCGCCCTTTTGCTTCAGCCAGACGCTGTGGCTGGTGCGCTTATCCACATTGACCCAGCGCACCGTGGTGCCGGCCTTGACCGTGACGCTGGGCGGGCAGAACGTGTATTTGTAGGTCTTGATGACGACAACGCCGTCATTCTTGGCGTCGGGATAGACCTCCTTGTAGCGTTCTTCCGCCTTGGCGCAGATTTCCTTTTTTTCCGCGCTCATCCCCCCCCCTGCCCAGGCGGGGGCGGCGGCCAACATAAACCAGATCACCAGACAGAAATATTTCATTGGCGTAACCTCCAAAGCACACAGGCCAAAACACCGGGAAGGCGCCAGGGCCTTCCCGGTTTTGGCAGTTTGCTTCTTATGAACCCGATCCGTCAAATAACTGACAGGATCACTCCTTGGGCAAGGTCATCGAATAGGCCAGGATGTCGAGCAGTATCTGGTCATCCAGGATTCGCATCGCCGGCATCGCTTCGGCCGGCTGGCCATTGGCGATCTTGTGCAATATCTCCCACGGGTTCTTGTTGGAGTAATATGCGACCGCCTTCATGTCCTTGACCTTCTTGCCGTCGAGGCCGTGGCACTTCGAGCACATGGTTTCATAATAGGGCTTACCCTTCTCGGCATCGCCCTTGACCGCCTTGGTCTTGGAATCAATGTACTTGTCCATGTCGTACTGACCCTTGCTGACGAACAACGCCAAGGCGTTGACCTCCTTGTCGGTCAGGTGGTCCTTAGTATAGCCGTGGGTCTTGTCGCGGATAATGGCGGCAATGGCCTTCGGGTCCTTGCCGGCGGATCCCCGAATGCCCTTGATGCCGGAATAATGGCTACCCTTGGCATAGACGCCGTCCTTGCCCTTGTAATCCCAGCCATGGCACTCCTTGCAGCGCCAAGTGCCCTTGCCGGACTTTTTCCCCTTGTCGCCGTAAGAGGGGTGCGTCTTCTTCGGCACGGTACCATCGACAATTTTGTACCATTTGTCGTACAGCAACCCGCCGACGGAAATGGTGTAGACTTCCGTTTCGCCGGCCTGAGCCGGGCCGGAAGACACCAGAGCCAGGGCGCCGGCGACGGAACAGGCCGCCACAATGGCGATCCCTTTAATACGTGATGCTAATTTGAATTTACTCATGGACTTTCTCCTCAATCATCTTTTTCATAGTCATCGGGAAGTTTATGGGCGATCCCCTTGTGACATTCTATGCAGGTTTCACCTTTTTTTTGCGCCTTTTGCATTTTTTCGGCGGCGCGGCGTTTCTGTCTGTGGAAATCCATCGCCGCGTAATCATGACAGTTGCGGCATTCTTGGGAATCGCTTTCCTCCATGGATCTCCAAACATTCTGGGCCAACTCCAGTCTTTTGGCTTCGAATTTCTCCTTGGTGTTGATCGAGCCCAAGGCCCAGTGATAGAGCTCGACGGACGCTTTGATCTTGCGGATCAGTTTACCCGTCCAGTCCTTGGGCACGTGGCAGTCCGAACAGATCACGCGTACGCCAGAAGCATTCTTGTAATGGCCGCGTTTCTTGTATTCCTGATAAACAAGCTGATCCATTTCGTGGCACGAAATGCAGAATTCCAACGTGTTCGTATATTCCATAAAAGTATTAAAGCCGCCCCAGAAGATAACACCGAATATACCGCCGGCTACCAGCAGGGCACCCAGGCTGTACTTTGATGTCGGGCTCCAGAAAAATTTCCAGGTTTTCGCAAATATCCCCACCTTGCGGGTTCCTTTTTTTATTTTTTCGAGGAAAAGAAGGCGGGTAACACTCCGTCACCCGCCTTCTCTCGATAGACTGTCTTCTCCTATAGTCGTCCGATCAGGTTACGTGGTGAACCCGATTGTAGACGTTGAACTTGCCGGTCGGCGTTTCAAGGTTCTTGATCCGCGCTTTTTCTTTAAGCGTTTTCGAATCGTAAACCACGATCTCGCCTTTCAACCAGTTCTTCTTTCCGCCCCGGACCCAGACCGAGACCCAGACTTCCGTGCCGTCCTTGTTGAATTCGGAATGCACGGCCAGGGCCTTGTCCTGTTTGGTGACGCGGATCGTCTTGACGACCTTGCCGGTCTTCTTGTCCAGCACCTTGATCGACTGCTGGATGTCGATTTCCGGATGCTTGGTCTGGTCGACGAAGACATAAGGCGAATTCGGGTGGGTGCGGATGAACAGCCCCGGCCCGTCGGTCTTGGTCTTGTAGCAGATCTTCCAGGCCTGCTCGGGATGGCCCTTGGGATCGTTGCCCCAGACCGTGACCTTGCCTTCGCCAAGATGCGGGGTTCCGGCAACGGGACCGCACTTGGGATCGATCCAGTTTGCGCCCGGTCCCGGATGCGGCTTCTTGCCGGTTTCGATGGAAGCGACGAACTTGCGGTCGACCGAATCCATGATTTCCATACGGTCGGACGCGTTGGCCGCGATCTGGAAGTAACGCTGCGTCGGATCGAAGAACCCGTCATGCAGGAACTTGTGGCTGTTGATTTGTTCGATCCTGAGGTTGTCCAGGTCCGAATAATCCACCTGCCACAGTTGTCCGAGTTCCTTGACGGCGACAATCCAGGTCGGCGCGTTCGGCGTGTTGTAAACGGCCGCGACACGGGCTTCGTTGACGTATTTCCCGTCCACGTTGACGCCACGGGTGGACACCACTTTCAACGGTTCCATGGTCTCCGCGTCCAAAATGACGAAATGAGGCGGCCAATAGCCACCGCCGATGACGTATTTGTCTTTCCACTTGCCGTAATGAGACACGGCGACGTCGCGGGCGTCGGAGGCGATCTGGGTTTCGGCCACCACTTGCGGCGGGTTCATCCACAGATCGATCTTTGTCATGCGACCGTCACGGCCCTGGGTGTACCAGAAACGGCCGTCGGACGATTCCTTCATAACATGCACGGCATACCCGGTATCGACCTTGGAAACGACTTCCTTGGTATCGCCGTCGATGATGCCGACCTTACCGGCGTCGCGCAGGATCACCAGGAAGAAGTTCTGCCAGTTGCGTTTATGCGCGGGCTTCTTCGGATAGTCCTCGGGCTTTACCATGACCTTCCAGCGCTTTTTCATTTCCGCCAGAGACATTTCGGCCGGCGGCGGTACGTCCATCTGGATGTAGGTCGCGAGTTTGCTGATTTGCGCCTTGCTGAAAAGGTCGTCGAAGTTGTTCATGCCCCCGTCGGTGCCGAGGGTGATGATCTTTTCGAGCTTCTTCTGACCAAGTTTCCGGGTGCTCTTCGGCTCAAGGTTTTTGCCGGTGGCGCCTTTCCTGAGTACGCCGTGACAACCGGCGCAACGCTGAAAATAAAGCGTCTTCGCCTCTTCAAAATCCTTTTCCGAAAGTGCCGGGTCCGCCGCCGACGCCGTCCCGGGGACGGCGGTAAGGGCAAGCCCCGCCACGATCGACAAGGAAGAGGTTATTTGTAGGAACCTATTCATCTTCATCTTCTCCATTGTTTCTTTATCAAAAACCTTTTGTTTGATCAGGTGACAAGCTCACTCTTCATTGTTTTGGTCTTGGTTTTCTACTCCCCTCTCCGGTCGTTCACCTTGACATAAATCAATTACCCTCGTGGAGACGCGTGATACTCAACAATGGAATGAAAGAGCCCCCCTGCCCGTCTTTTGAAGACGGGCGGTTTACGGAGGAAAGGCATGCAGGAAAAACCGGTTGTCTATCTTGTCGGCGCGGGTCCGGGAGATCCGGACCTTATGACCATCAAAGGCAAACGCATTCTGGAAAACGCCGACGTTGTGGTCTACGACCGCCTGGTGTCTGAAGACATTCTCGGCCTGGTCGGCCCTGGAACGGCGCGCATCGATGTCGGCAAGCAACCCGGCCTGCATTCCGTTCCGCAAGATGAGATCAACGCCCTGCTGGTGCGTCTGGCCGAAGAAGGCAAGCGCCGGGTCGTCCGCCTCAAGGGCGGCGACCCGTTCACCTTCGGCCGCGGCGGCGAAGAAGCCCAGGCCCTGTCCGAGCACGGCATCGACGTTGAAGTGGTGCCCGGCGTCACGGCGGCTTCGGGGTGTGCTGCGTCCCTCGGCATCCCCCTGACACACCGCGGGTTGGCCAACGGGGTGCGCTATGTCACCGGCCACTGCCGCGAAGACGCGCCCCTCAACCTGGACTGGTCCGGCCTGGCCGACCCGGACACCACCCTTGTCGTCTATATGGGAAAAGCCAACATCGGCCGCATGGCGCAGGAAATTCTCGACCAGGGCATGGAACCCTCGACCCCCGTCTGCGCCGTCGCCAACGGGACCACGGAGAATCAACGCCATCTGTTTTCAACCCTGGATCGAATCGGCGGGATGGTCCGTACAATAGACTTCGACGGGCCGGTCCTGTTCATCATCGGCAGTGTTGTAACCCTGGCCGCCGCCTACCAGGAAGAAGGAGAAGAGGCGGATGCGATCCGGACGCTTCACAATGCCGGTCTGGCTTAAGGGAGTTCTCTTGAGCACCGCCATCGGAACTGTCCTGGGAACGGCCCCGTCTGCCGGGGCCGCCGACGCCCAGGCACGGGAAACACGGGACGGACTTCTTTATCTGCTGCGCCAGGATTGCGGATCATGTCACGGCATGACCATGAAGGGCGGGCTAGGTCCGGCCCTGCTGCCGGACACGCTTAAGGACAAACCCGACGAGACTCTTGTCGGCATTATCCTCGACGGCGTACCCGAAACCCCCATGCCGCCGTGGCGGCCCTTGCTGGCGCCGGAAGACGCGGCTTGGATCGTCAAACAATTGAAGAAAGGCCTGTAATGATAAAGGGCCCCCGCAAATTTCGTTTCCTTTTCCTCCTGGGCGCACTCGCCGCCGGACTGATTTTTTCCGGCCGGGCGATAGCTGGCGAAAGCAACGGCACTCGCGGCACCGGGGATATGGGAATTCTTATCGAACGGGCCACCGGGGCCATCCAGGTGTTCGAAACCTCGGGCCAAAAACGCCTGTTCCGGATTTCCGGATTGGGTGACCTCAGCCATGCGTCCGCCGTGTTCTCCCGCGACGGCCGTTACGCCTATGTCTTCGGACGCGATGGCGGCCTGACCAAAATCGATATTCTGGCAGGCCGCATCGTCAAGCGCGTGATCCAGGGCGGCAACAGCATCGGCGGCGCCATTTCCCAAGACGGCTCCCTGGTCGCCGTGTCCAATTACAAGCCGGGCGGGGTACGGATTTTCGACAGCGGAACGCTGGATCTTGTCGCCGATATTCCCGCCACCTACGGGCCGGACGGAAAGCGCTCCAAGACGGTTGGGCTTGTCGACGCCCCGGGCCAGCGCTTCGTGTTCAGCCTCTATGATGCCGATGAAATCTGGATCGCCGACATGACCAGGCCTGATACGCCCAAGATCACCAAATTCAAGGACATCGGCGAACTTCCTTATGACGCGCTGATTACCGGTGATGGCCGCCATTACATCGCCGGACTGTTCGGCGAGGACGGTATGGCCATGCTCGATCTGTGGAACCCGGACAAAGGCGTCAAAAGAATCATGGACGGCTACGGGCGGGGTGAGAAGAAGCTGCCGGTTTACAAAATGCCGCACCTGGAAGGCTGGGCCAAGGCGGGCGAGTTGATCTTCCTGCCCGCCGTCGGGCGGCACGAAGTTTTGGCCGTCGACCCACGGACCTGGAAGGAAGTCGGGCGCATCCCCGTGCACGGCCAACCCATCTTCGCCGTCGCCCGGCCCGATGGCCGTCAGGTGTGGGTCAATTTCGCCCATCCCCTGAACGACACGGTGCAGGTCATCGACGTTCCGTCCATGAAGATCGTTCATGAATTCAAACCCGGCAAGGCGGTGCTGCACCTGGAATTCACGCCGCGTGGCGAGCAGGTGTGGATCTCCGTCCGCGATGCCGACCGGGTTGATGTTTATGACACCCGCACCTTTAAACGGCTGTCGACCATGGACGCCGACAAGCCGAGCGGCATCTTCCTGACCGCGCGGGCCAACAGGATAGGACTGTAAGATCATGGTGCCGGGTTCTATCGAACAAAGGCTGTTGAACGACTACCAGCGGGACTTTCCCCTGGACCCCCGGCCCTATGCCCGGATCGCGAAAGACTTAGGTTTAAGCGAGGATGAGGTTCTCCAACGCCTGGCAACGCTGAAGGAGCAGGGCACCTATTCGCGCATCGGCGCCGTGGTCCGGCCCAACACCATCGGCGCCAGCACACTGGCGGCCATGCAGGTGCCTGCCCCGCGTTTGGAAGAGATCGCCGCCTTCGTCAGCAAGCAGCCGGAAGTCAATCACAACTATGAACGCGAACACGCCATCAACCTGTGGTTCGTGGTCGCCGCCGCCGATAAGGATGCCGTCGCGGGTGTGCTGGCGCGCATCGAAGCGCAAACCGGGCTTGCGGTTCTCGACCTGCCGTTGGAGCGGTCTTTCCACATCGATCTCGGCTTTGACCTGGAGAAGGCGTAATCATGACGCCTGACGCAACAGATAAGTGCCTGCTGAACGCTATTGCCGACGGCCTGCCGTTGACGCCACGGCCCTACGAAACGGTGGCCGACGGGCTGGGGATTGGTGAGGACGAGGTTCTGGACAGGCTTGAACGCCTGCGGGACAGCGGCATCATCACCCGGTTCGGCGTCGTTGTGCGCCACCGGGAACTGGGTTGGCGGGCCAACGCCATGGCCGTGTGGGATGTGCCGGATGGTCTGGTCGATACCGTCGGCGAAAAAATCCGCTCCTTCCCGTTCGTCACGCTCTGTTACCAACGCCCCCGGCGGCTGCCGGACTGGCCCTATAACCTGTTCTGCATGGTGCATGGCCGCGACCGCGCCACCGTGCGCCAACAAATCCTGGAGATTAATGACGCCTGCGACTTGCGCGCCCTGCCCCAGGACGTGCTGTTCAGCCTGCGCCAGTTCAAGCAATGCGGCGCGCACTACGCCCCGGCCCGACCGGACAAGACCAAACACCGCGAGGTCGCCTGATGGACGATATGGACCGCCGCATTATCAACGAATTGCAGGACGGCTTTCCGGTCACCGAACGCCCCTATGCGGAGGCCGCCAAACAGTTGCAGATGGACGAGGACGAATTGATCGAGCGGATCGGCAAGCTGTGCAAGGACGGCACCCTCAACCGCTTCGGGCCGATGTTCAATGCCGAAAACCTAGGTGGCGCCGTGACCCTGGCCGCGATCCGGGCGCCGGAGAACCGCTTCGATGAAATCACGGACATGGTCAACGCGCACCCGGAGGTATCCCAGAATTATGCCCGCGAAGACGACCTCAACATGTGGTTCGTCATCGCCACGGAAACCCCCGGACGGCTTTCCAAGGTGATCGCCGAAATCGAATATGAAACCGGATTGGAAGTCTTCGACATGCCGAAGATCGAGGAATTTTACGTCGGACTGAGGTTCGCGGTATGAGCCAGAAAGCAACCGGTCCGATGATCGACGATACCGACCGCCGCCTTATCAATGCGACGGAGGAAGGCTTGCCGTTGTGCCCGAAACCCTATCACGCGCTGGCCGGCGAATTGGATTTGAGCGCCGACGAGGTTATGGATCGGATGCGGGCCATGTTGGACAACGGGATCATCCGCCGCATCGCCGCCGTGCCCAATCATTACAAGCTGGGCTACACCGCCAACGGCATGTCCGTCTGGGACGTGCCCGACGCCGTCATTTCGCTGGCCGGGGCCAAGGTCGGCGCACTGGATTTTGTCAGCCACTGCTACCACCGGCCACGCCATATGCCGGAATGGCCGTTCAACCTGTTCGCCATGGTGCACGGCCACGACCGCAACGAGATCGAAGAAAAAGTCGAAACCATTTCGGAAGTTCTTGGCCCATGGGACGGCGGGCACCGTGTGCTGTACAGTACCCGCATCCTGAAAAAAACCGGATTCCGGCTGGTCGCCTAGGAGAAGTATACGATGTTCAGAATCAGTCAGTTCATGCATGAAATCGCCCACCCGGTCCCGATAAGCCCGAAACGCACCCCGCCGGGGCCGGTCGTGATCTGGAACCTGATCCGGCGCTGCAACCTTAACTGTAAGCACTGTTACGCGCTGTCCGCCGACACCGACTTCGTCGGCGAGCTTTCCACCGAGAAGGTGCATTCGGTGATGGACGACCTGAAAAAATTCGGTGTGCCGGTGCTGATCCTGTCCGGCGGCGAGCCTTTGTTGCGCCCCGACATCTTCGAGGTATCCTGCCACGCCAAGGCGATGGGATTTTACGTCGGCCTGTCTACCAACGGCACCCTGATCGACGAGAGCAACATCGAATCCATTGCCAACGTCGGTTATGACTACGTCGGCATCAGCCTCGACGGGATTGGCGAGACGCATGACAAATTCCGCCGCCACGAAGGTGCCTTCGATGCCTCCTTGCGGGGCATCCGCCTGTGCCGCCAGGAGGGCATCAAGGTCGGCATCCGTTTCACAATGACGCTGGACAACGCATCCGAACTGCCGGACCTGCTGAAACTGGCCGAGGACGAAGGCGTCGACAAATTCTATCTTTCACACCTCAACTACGCCGGGCGCGGCAACAAAAATCGCGAAAGCGACGCCGCCCATGAATCGACCCGCTGGGCCATGAACCAGTTGTTCAATGCATGCTGGGACTATGAACAGCAGGGGCGGCCTAAGGAATTTGTCACCGGCAACAACGATGCCGATGGGGTCTACCTGCTGCAATGGGTGGAGCGACATTTCCCGGACCGCGCCGACGACATCAAAACCCGGCTCTGCCAATGGGGCGGAAATTCCACCGGCGTCAACATCGCCAACATCGACAACCTGGGCAACGTGCACCCGGACACCATGTGGTGGAACCACGACCTGGGAAACGTCAACGAGCGGCCGTTTTCGGAAATCTGGAACGACCTGTCCGACCCGATCATGGCGGGCTTAAGAAAAAGCCCGCGCGAGATCAAGGGGCGCTGCGGGGAATGCCAGCACTTCGATATTTGCGGCGGCAACACCCGGGTCCGCGCCATGCAACTGACCGGCGACCCGTGGGCCGAAGACCCGGCCTGCTACCTGACCGACGAGGAAATCGGCGTCGAAAACGGCAAAGAGCGGCTAACCGTCACGCCCTACAGAAAGCCCAAGCATGCCGACCTGCACTGAAGGGCGCACACTATTGGCCGGAGTTTTTTTAACGGCCGCCGCCATTCTCACCCCCGCCCAGACGCAAGCCGACACCGCAGCAATTTACAAACAACATTGCGCCGAATGCCACGGTCCCGACCGGCTGGGCGGCATCGGCCCGGCGCTGCTGCCGGAAAACCTGAAACGGCTGCGTAGGAAAGCCGCCCACCAGGTGATCGAGAATAGCCGCCCGGCGGTGCAGATGCCCGCCTTCAAGGATGTTTTATCCAAAGACGACATCGCCGGTCTGGTAAAGCTGATCTACACGCCTTTGAAGAGCGTTCCCGATTGGGGCATGGCGGACATCGCCAAAACCCGGGTCGTCCATAACCCGGTGTCCGGCCAGCCCGGAAAACCGCAGCACTCATCGGACCCCCTGAACCTGTTCACGGTGGTCGAGATCGGCGATCACCACGTCACCATTCTGGACGGCGACACGTTCAAGTCCCTGTGGCGGTTTCCGTCCCGCTTCGCGCTGCACGGCGGGGCCAAGTATTCGCCCGACGGGCGGTTCGTGTATTTCGGCTCGCGCGACGGCTGGGTTTCGAAATACGATCTCTGGAGCTTCAAGCCCGTCGCCGAAATCCGTGCCGTCATCAACATGCGCAACATCGCGGTGTCCGCCGACGGCCGCTACGTCATGGCGGC
>JACKQG010001214.1_pt1 | contig 36203 bp, 26 predicted proteins | sample 8237621 | NCBI WGS metagenome assembly JACKQG01 (sample SAMN15677084, study PRJNA649215) | marine metagenome | biome: marine; feature: Black Sea; material: saline water; isolation source: suspended particulate matter (SPM) from the Black Sea western gyre | collected 2013-06-09/2013-06-10 | depth...
TCTCCACCAAGCGAATCCTCGATAAACGCAAGTAAACCCATGATGAAAGTCCTGGTCTTGGCGACTTCAGCTACGGAGAACTCCGCGATTCCTGTAAGACTCACAGCCTCTACGCAAAATCTACGAATTGACCACCGAACTTGCGGCTCCTCAGCCCTGGCATTCGACATCGGCCAGTCGACCGCGTGCCTACTGCTTCGTGACGGTCTCATCCAGGTTTAAGATCAAACTAGCGATGGTTGTATAAGCGGCCAACTCTGCATGGTCGAACGCTGCAGGAACAGGATACTCGCCGACTGAGACTAGCTGGCTGGCGGCTTCGGGAGCTTCCCTAAATTGCGTTAAGTGGTGCGCTAGCCCTCGTTGAACGATGACGCCCTCTTCCTCGCTGGGCAATCGAGCAAGAACTACTTGAAAGATGTTCATGATGCGCTCGGTGGAGTCGGTCGAAGAATGAATCGCTCGTTGAGCAATCACGCGGGCGGCCTCGACGAACGTGACGTCATTCATCAATGTCAATGCTTGCAGTGGTGTATTCGTGCGGCGCGACCGGACTTGGCACATCTCTCGTGCCGCACCATCGAAAACAGACATGGTCGGCGGCACGACAGTCCGCTTCCAATACGTGTACATGCTGCGCCGATACAGATCAGCTCCGTGATCTTGTTCATAGACGCTGTCGGTAGCGATGTCTTTCCAAAGGCCCCCTGGCTGATAAGGCAACACGGACGGGCCGCCAACTCGATCCGTCAGAAGCCCCGCTGCGGCTAACGCTTGATCGCGGACCGATTCAGCCGCGAGCCGAAAACGTGGCCCGCGAGCCAATAAACGATTCTCAGGATCTCGCGTCAGTAACTCAGGCGTGACTCGAGACGATTGTCGATAAGTGGCACTCGTAACGATCCGCCGTTGCAGCGCTTTGACGTCCCAGTCGCTTCGCATAAACTCGTCAGCGAGCCAGTCCAGCAGTTTAGGGTGACTCGGTCTCTCGCCCTGCGTCCCAAAGTCTTCCGTCGTCTTTACTAGTCCGACACCAAAGTACATCTGCCAATATCGATTGACTGCGACGCGAGCTGTCAACGGATTCGACGTGCTTGTCAGCCAGGCGGCCAATTCGAGACGGTTATTGCCGCGCGCGATCGAATCCGCTGAGAGAATAGCGGGCACTCCCGGCCTTACGGCCTCTCCCGGTTTGTTGTATTCGCCACGTTTGAGGACATGCGTCTGGCGCGCCGCGCCTTCTTCCATGACCATTACCGTCGGTAGGTCGTCGACCAGTTGGCGGCGTTGTTCGTGCAGAGCGAGCAACTGCTCGTGCTGTGCACGAATCTCGGCGGGTGCAAGTTTTGCCAGGAAGTACGCGGCGAGTTTCTCTCGTTGTTGGCTAGTGCGATCTGCCGAGTTGCGAGCTACGATCTCGTCGATCGAATCTGCGACCGAAGTGATTGCGGCTTCATCGTCGCTCAAGCATCTTTCATACAGCTGAACTTCATCAATCAATCCGCGAAAGCGCCCTTCAGCTCCGCCGCCACCGCCTATTCGCAGCGGCTCGGTCGACGCGAACGTTTGATTGATAAAATCGAAATTGGCCTTGACTGGGGCTTTCGCGCCGTTGACATAGACCGAGATCCCGTTAGCAACTCGCGAGCCATCGTAAGTGACCAACAAGTGCGTCCATTCGTCGGTTTCGATGGTTGTCTCTGTTTCGACGCGAACACAATCGTCGAGCCAGCGTTTGATGAGATTGACCTGAACGCGACCGTCTTGCAATCGGACGTAATAGCCGTCCGCTTTCTCGGCGTCCGTCATCCGCGACACGACAGTTCCTGCATCGCCTGTCGAAGGTCGAATCCAGGCAGAAATCGAAAATCTGTCGAAGTACCCGAAGTTCGCGATATCGCCCGCGTCAATGAATCGCTTCCCGTCGAAGTCCGCCGCATCGCCTTGCACGCCGTCGGAATAGTGCGGCTCGCCGTCGCGAAAGGATTTCGACGTCGTATCGCTTGCGTCGTCGAAACTGAAATTTGCAACTCGACCTCGGGCAAGACTCCAAAGAATTGGCTCGCGATTGTCCTTTTGGATTGCTTCCCACTTCGCCTGGAAAGTTTGCAAGCGACCTTGCGTGGCGGCGAAGCCAGCTTCTGCAATCATAATCTTTTCGTCGAGGAGTTTAAGTTGCCTTTGCTGCTCTGCGGTCGGTGCTTTAACATACGGTGGCGAGTTTCCTTCTTTCACCGCGCGGCCGTTTTCCGGAACGTTGTTAAAGAAGGCGAATACTTCATAAAACTCCTTTTGCGACAAGGGGTCGTACTTGTGATCGTGGCAGCGAGCGCAGCCGATCGTCAAGCCGAGCCAGACCGTGCCCGTCGTCTCGACTCGGTCGACAACATATTCGACTTGAAACTCCTCGGGGATTACTCCACCTTCGGCGTTGCCGCGATGATTCCGATTGAACCCTGTCGCAATGCGCTGTTCGAGCGTTGAATGCGGAAGCAAATCACCGGCCAGTTGTTCGCGAGTGAACTGATCGAACGACATGCCCTGGTTGTAAGCATCGATCACCCAGTCCCGCCAGCGCCACATATCGCGTGGTCCATCGTTTTGATAACCGCTCGTGTCGGCATAACGAGCAGCATCCAGCCAAACGACCGCCATGCGTTCACCGAAGTTAGGCGATTGAAGTAACCGATCGACTAGTCGTTCGTAGGCGTTCGGCGAATCATCGGAGTAGAATTCCGCGACTTCTTCTTGGCTCGGTGGCAAACCGGTTAGATCGAGAGTAACACGGCGAATGATCGTCGCGCGATCAGCCTCAGGCGAAGGATGTAGTTGCTCGCCGAGCAGACGCGACGCAGCGAAACTATCGATAGGATTCCGCAGCAAATCACTTTGCTCAACCTGCGGCAAAAGTGCTCGACGCGGTGGCGTAAACGCCCAATGTTGCTCCCACTTGGCTCCTAGTTCGATCCATGCTTTTATTGTGGTGACTTGTTGTTCGCTCAGAGCAAGCTTCGAATCGGGCGGTGGCATTCGCTCGTCGGGATCATCACTGGTAATGCGGCGGTAGAGTTCGCTCTTGTTAAGACGATTGGGCACGACGATCGGCGGATCTGCGGCGAGACCGAACAGTCCTTCTTGCGTATCGAGACGCAGTTCGGCCTTGCGTTCCGCATCATCGGGGCCGTGGCACTTGAAGCACGTATCCGACAAGATCGGAAGTATGTCGCGATTGAATTCGACCTCGTCGCCCAACGCGACGCCAGTGAATGCGACTCCCAGGATCGACGCGATTCTGGTGATTCGGAGAAAGTTGTGATTGCACATAGTTAAGTAACCACGAGTCGGTTGGCGGTTAAAGCCCGGATCTTGTGTGTGCAGTGTAAATCAGCGGTCGCCGAGTCTCAATCTGTAACCTGAATCATTTAGTCAGTCACCCGATGTTCGGCAGCGCTCCCGTCCTTTCCATCACCAGTTCCCCTTATCCAGATCACCCCCACTTTGACACCTGGATGTGTTAGTCTTCCTTACTGTTTTGCCCGGACGACGAGCAGGTAGCAGGATCAATCAAACGAACGAACTGACGGAAATCACTTAGTCTTACGAATCGTTTGCATTGTCATGCCTGAAATAGCACCGCAACTTGCCGAACTGCTAACGCGATGGACCGTACGTCTCGCCGTCGCGGGTTATCTCGTTCGCGTCGCGATCGATGTTGGAATCTTCACTCGTCTCGAGACGCGACACAGCAATGAGGTGGCACGATGGGTGTGGACGATTGGCTGTGTGTTCTATTTGCTGCACGTGATCTGCGCGTTCGAGTTTGTTCATGACTGGAGTCATCAGAACGCATTCGAGCATACTGCCGCTCAAACCGAGACTCTCACAGGGATCCAATCTGGGGCGGGCTTATACTTCAATTACGCGTTCACCTTGATTTGGTTATTCGATTTGATCACATGGTGGAATGGCGACGCGGTTACGCCCTACGACCGGCGGAGCTACTTCTGGAGTGTGCATGGCATCTTTGCCTTTATGGTTTTCAACGCCACTGTCGTCTTCGGCCCGCCAGTTTGGAGATCGGTTGGGCTGATCGTCGGCGCCATTTTCGCGATTATCTATTTCTGGGCGAGACGCCGTAAGGCATCTCCGAGCTAACTCGCGGAATCGACGTTCGTCTGCCGCCTGAGATCGATCGACCGCCAGCAATACCAACTCGCCACCGATTCGTACGGCGACCATGCTTCCGCGATCTCAAAGCACTCGTCCTTGCAGGGCAACTCGTCGAAGCCATACAAATCGCGGATCGCCGATCGGACACCGAGGTCATCATGCGGAAACACGTCCAGCCTTCCGAGCGAGAAAATAAGAAACATCTGCGCGGTCCAACGTCCGATCCCTTTAACTTGGGTCAACTCCCGAATGACGTTCTCATTTGACAGCCGACCAATCCGATTTAGCTTCACTTCACCGCTCGAAATCTTCAGAGACAGATCCGTCAGGTAGCGCGCCTTCTGCCCCGAGAGGCCGACCGTTCTCAATTCGTCCGTCGATAGAGAACCGATACTTGCTTCGGTAATCCCGTTGGGCGCCACCAACGTCTCGAGCCTTAACCGGATCGCGCGTGCCGCTCCCGTCGAGATCTGTTGCGAAATGATCGAGCGCACAAGCATCGCGAAGCGCTTCCGTTCGACCTTCATCGCGAAAGGTCCCACGGCATCAATCACTTCGCGAAGCACGCGATCATTCGCGCGAAGGTATCGTAACGCTTTTGCTCGTTCGGTTTTGGTTGCAGACATGATGAGCGTTATTGCACATCGCCAAACACGAGGCAACTCATCACTTCGGCGAGCTACGTGTTCACGGGAAGATATCGTCCGCTCGTCACTGCTGCTGGATGATCACAAACCAGTTCGTATGACGTGCGTTCGCGCCGAGTGGGCGAGCCGTCAATATCACCGGTGCAAAGGCGGCGAGCGGAGAACGGTCTCCGGCGTTCGCGAGTGGATCGCGGTAGCCCGATCTCACTAGATTCTCAGTAAGTGCTTGATCTGCACTAGTGTCACGCATGAGCTTGACGATCGACTCGTCGAGGTGTGGCAGGTCGTCGGCAGTCTTGACGTTGGTGAGGTCTTCGTGATGTAGCAACAAACCTTCGCCCGATGGACCTTTGTCGTTTGAATCTTTGAGCTTCATGAAGTAGCGACGTGTGTCAACTAGGATTACCTTCTGGCCGGCGGGCAGCAGGATATCGAGATCCGCAAACTGGCCCAGCTCGATGGACATGCCGATGATTCCGATCGAAGGTTCCTCGAGAATTGGCTTGATCGGGACTGAGAAAACGACGATCAAGTCGCCGCCATTTGTACTCTCCATCGCGATGGACACATGTGGTTCTTCGATTGCCGGTCCTGTTTCAAAGTCCGAAAGCTGGCCGTGGAAATAGTCGCGATATCGGTAGTTGTTCCTCAAGCTACCGAATGGAGTGCCATCTTCTTGAAATTGCGGATATCGAGCCACTTGCGAGCCGTCGGAGGTGCAAACAAACCACGACCGTGATTCGATGTGCTGTTGATTCGCGAGTTCGTCGTCCAACCATTGCTGCAATGGCTCGCGCAAGGCTTGATCTTGCGGCTGCTGATCAACTTGTCGGATCACCGAGAGCAGTGCTGGGCTCTCTGCCGCCGCCTCCAAAATCCTCAATCGAATATCAATCTTGTCGGCAATTGTTCGCGCCGCAAAACGCGCGGACACGGATAGACTGTTCTTACGAAGCTCGTGTTCACTTTGCTGGAGCACCACGGCCTCTGAACGCAGCTGGCTGAAAATCGCAGCGGCCAAGACGCCGACGATAGTTACGGCGAGCAGCGTGCCCAAGAGACTCTGGGAGAGTGTGCGATGGCGGCGGCCCCAGCGTGCGAATCTGCGTGAGAGCGGTTCCTCGTAGGCACTGACGGGTGCATCGGCGAGATAATTCTCGACGTCGCGGGATAAATCTAATGCGGTTTCGTACCGGTCAGCAGGAGACAACGCCATTGCTCTTAAACAGATGGCTTCGACCGTCTTGGACGCTTTCATGTTCTGCGAAGTTGGTTTCTTGAAGTCACCTCGAATAACGGCGGACCGAAGCTCCTGCAACGTCCCTGTAAAAGGCACGCCGCCTGCGAGGATCTTGTATAGCGTTACGCCGAGACTGTAGATATCGCTGGCCGGTGTGAGTTCGAGCATGCCGGATGCTTGCTCGGGGCTCATGTAGGCTGGCGTGCCTCCCCAGCTGTCGCCGGACGAATTGTCGGAACTTGGCATTAGCGTCATCTCGCCGCTTTGCTTGAAAACGCCTTGCCTACTGACATGAATTGCCAAGCCCCAATCGATCACGATCGTCTCGCCGTACCGGCCAAGCATCACGTTCTCGGGCTTAATGTCGCGATGAACGATGCCTCGGTTGTGGGCATAAGCCATGGTCTTGCAGACAGCAATGAATCGCTCAAGCAATTCGCGGAAGCGACGATCACGGTCGTCCGAGCTGCCTTCGTCCGACTGTTCGCCATGGTGAAAGCGATTGATCGAATCTTCCAGAGTCTGGCCTTGGATAAATCGCATTGCATAGAACAGCTCGTTTTCACCAGTGTCTCCCAAGCCATAAACGGGGACGATGCCGGGATGTTCGAGGCGGCTCGTTATTTCAGCTTCCAACCGGAAGCGATCGCGACTTTCGGTATCCGAAGCGAGATTGGCTCGGATGAACTTTACCGCGACTTCACGGCTCAGCCGTTGGTCGTCGGCTCGAAACACCATCCCCAATCCGCCCTGCGCGTGTAACCGCAACTGGCCGAATTGCGAACGCATTTCGAGCGTATCGTCGACGCCAGTCACCGTGTCGGCCTTACGAGAAGTCAGCCAGCGATCAAAGACGTCTTTAACAACGTGGCGATGATCGGGAAAGCGACTCTCGTAAACATGCGAAACAAGTGTCTCACCCTTTCGGCTGGAGTCGTTCAGCTCAAGCAGGAGCAACTCGCTGAGAAGCTTGGAACGCTCAGGTTCTTCCCAGCCGGGCAGCAGCGATTCGATGGTGGGCCGCGAGCCGCGATTGCAGGCGATTTCAAAGTTCTCGCAGACCGATTCGATCGAACCGAGATCGGCAGGGGCCGCTGCTGCGTTGGGTTCCGTGTTGTCACTGCCCATCGCGGCACCTCGAAATAGATCGTTCCCAATTGGGATGAGCTTGAAGTCGAATGGACCTCGTCATACAGCGATTATAACGCGCCGTGGTGGCCCCTGTCTCACGAACTTGTCGACATTCTGATCGATCAATTCAGGAGGTGTTACAAAAACAGTCTGCCTTCGTCGAGCCCTTGCAGATTGCCTGCTCCGCAAACTCACCCAGCTTGTCATCTGACGCCCCACTTACATCGATTCGACAGTAGGGGAAATATCGTCGCTCCTGGGAAATGGAGAAGCGGCGCAAAGAAAGGGCCCCACGATGAGAGTCAACGCAGGGCCCTGGTTAGCCCGAGACTATTTATTTGCCGTAATGGTCGGTACGGATTGCAAGGGCATCTTCGGTATAAACCCTGACAAGCGACTGAACTGACTCACGCAGGTTCGACTCCTGTCCGGCCCCCTCTTGAGACCTCCACGCTTCTTAGGCACTGCAAATCTGATCTCGTCCGTCAAGAATTTCAAACTGTACCACCACCCGATATTCGTTCGCCGCAATCACTGCGTGCATTGATCTTGTCGCATTTCCATGATTGCACGAGAATCCCGGCCTTATGCGACAGGACCCGCGAAAAACACGAATGTTTGCGAGGAGTGGCGTTGTCGTCGTAGGTGTTGTGTTGGCGGGCGTCTTTTGGTGGACGCAACCGTTTGACGCGTACCTGTTCGACCGATGGGGCGACGAGCTTTCGTCAGCGCCCGACGACGAAGTACGAGAACGATTGGAGCAGATCGCTGCGTTTGGCGATCAGAGTTTCTCGACCTTGGTTGAAGCTTTGCATAGCGAACGTCAGATCGTTGCCGAAACCGCAGCTTTGGTGATGCAACGGAAGTTGCAGCAGATGCAGCTTCGATCAACAGACGAGACCTCACCACTCGTGGCTGACTTGGCGAGTGAGATGGCGCGCCAAAGTGAGAGTCCGGGACCGTACTCCGCGCGCGCATCGACTCAGCTCGCCACTCGCCTGTTACTCTGGCCGGTCGATCGCGAATTGATCGATTCGGAACGCCTTGTCATTGATTGCGAACTGATCGTTCGGGCGGCGAAGCAATCGACGCGTGGTCATGTCGCCCAAGCGGCTTACGCCGAGGACGCGTGGCAAGATCGTTCACTTGCAAGAAACGGCGGCATTGAATCCGTTGAATTGTCGACACCGTTACCCGGTGGCGGACTGCCAGTTGAGCTCGCGGATACTCCTCCTCTCCCGCCACAAACGACCTATCGAGTCCCCGAATCGTTGGCGGCATCGCCGAGTGAACCGCAGCAGTTCGTCCCCGTCCAAGCTCCGCGCACTCTCGACACGTTCCCTATCAGTGCTGACGGCGGAGCGTCGGCAAACCCAATATCGAATGCGCCGACGGTCGATCGGCCTCAGAGTCTCGAGTCGCGTCAAGATACCGAAAGCTCGTCGCCGCGAAAAACGGTAGATCCGAATCTGCAAGTGATGTCGAGTCTCGATGTAATGCATAAACTGACGGGCGATGACGAAACGTTAGCCCGTGAGGCGGTGGATGAGTTATATCGCCGTGGATTTAAGACGAAGCATTTTCGATTGGCGGAGCTGTTGGTTGATCCGGATCCGAACATTCGCCTACAGTTAGTCCAAAGCTTGCCTCAACTGTCGGGAATCGACTCGCGCCCGTGGTTGCTCTGGCTTAGTCGTGACCAAGATCCGATCGTCCGCAAGGCCGCTGTGACAGTCATCGCAACGAGTGCCGACCCTGCGTTACAGGAGCGCGTGCGTGAACTCGGGCGCGAAGAGACCGACGACGAAGTTTTGAAAGTGGTTCGGCAGATATTGGACGGCAGGCAGTCTGGTGCGCGCCGTTGACGGCATTCAGTCGGTAGTATCACTGGCGTCAAAGACAAGTTCGCCTTGATTGATCGTTTGACGCACTGTTGCGGGTCCGGTGTCAGGCAAGTCAAACGCGACAAAGTCAGCGCGCGAACCGACTGCTAGTTGCGTCGGCGTTTGGCGGATCAACTCAGCGGGGCGAATACTCGCCATCTCAATCGCTGTTCGCAAGTCGCAATCGGTATACCGCATGATGTTTGCGACGCCGTACGTGATAGGCAGACCCGCGCCGGCCAGATACTGTTGTTGTCCGGCGACCACAATCTTGCCGTCGTCCAAGATCTCGATGCTTCCGATGCTTGTATTTGTATACTGACCGGGTGGCATGCCCGCCATCCCAACGAGATCGCTGACTAGTACACAACGCTCCGGTGTCTTGCCGCGAACAAACGACTTGACGACCGACGACGGCAGATGATGCCCGTCGACGATCAAACTAGCAACCAGTCGATCGTCGGCAAGTTGGTCCCAGATATAATTCGGATGTCGACGAATCTGGCCGTGCGCAGCGTTGCCGAGGTGCGTGCTCATGCTTGCGCCCGCATCAACGGCAGCCCGAATCTGGTCGCTGTTGGCGGCGGTGTGACCGATGGCGACCAAGACACCCTTGACGACCGCCTTGGCGATGAATTCGGCGGATCCGTCGTACTCGGGAGAAAGTGTCAGTATCCGAATCCGTCCACCTGCTGCTTCTTGAAGGCGCTGGAACTCGTCCCAATCCGGTGGTCGACAATGATCCAGTGGATGAGCGCCGCGCGGGCCATCTTGCTTCGAGATGTAGGGGCCTTCGAGATGGAAACCTGGCACGCGACGAGCAACCTCGGGCGACTCCTCGCATGCGGCGGCTAGGATCTTCATGGTACTGGACAGCATCTCGAAGCTGTGAGTTGTCGCGGTAGGCAAGTAACTCGTTACACCATCCGCATCCATCGCCAGACTGACGCGTACGACTTGATCCGTCGTCAAATCGAGATCGTTGAACTCCTGACCACCGTAGCCATTCACTTGAAGATCGACAAAACCCGGCGCGAGCCACGGGTCGTTCGCGTCACCCGTAACCGGGGTGATATCCGTTATAACCCCCTCGCCAATTGCAACCGAGACAGACGTTCCATCATCAAAACGACGACCGCGAACCTGCATGAATACGCTCCTGACCTAATGTCTTTGCAGCTCAATCCGGTCGTTAGCGTAACGTGCGGGGGCCCAACTGGCCAGTCACTCGACTCGCGGCGTTTGACAACTACAATTCAAGACCGATATTTTCTCACGGGATAGTAGCCCGGTAAGATGTCGTCGAAACAGTCGCGACTCGCAAGTCACACCCGTTAAGGCAGCAATCGGGATGTGATACATCAAGTATCACCACCGGAGAAATCCTGATGCAACCTCACATCGTTGATAGCACGCGCAAGCACAGCGCCACGACAATCACGTCGGATCGTCGCGCAGATGATCGCCGTTGGAACAAGGACCTTGTCGTCACTCGATACGTCGTCGTCCTCAATCTCGGTCCAGTCTGTCGTGCCGAGTTGATCAACGAGTCGAAAGGTGGCATCGCGATTCAAGTGCGCGAGTTAGAGAAGAGCGCCAAAGTTGGTCGAGCGGTTGACGTGATCTATCGCGGCAAACGCCACGGTGCCGAAATCCGCCATTTCAGCGAAAACGAAAACGGATTCTTGGTTGGGCTTCAGTGGAAGAGAGACTACTCGGTGTAAATCCCACCGTCGCTGCTTTCTTTACAAGGTTGTTTGTGCGATCCTGGAGTGTTCTTGCCGAATGCTTTAGGAGTTTAACAATGCTGTCTCAACGATCGTTTTTGATCGCCGGTCTCTTGCTGTTGCTTTCTTTGCAGACCCGCGGGGCGAACGCCGTGCCACCGGGTGAACCGCATGTCTATAAACAAGTCGATGGCCGATCGCTGTCGTTGTACGTAACGAAACCACTCGATTGGAAGGCGAGCGACCAACGTCCCGCGATCGTGTTCTATCACGGCGGTGGCTGGGTTGGCGGCGCGCCAGGCCAGTTCACCGAACATAGTGCGTATCTCGCCTCGCGCGGCATGGTCGCCGTTCAAGTTCAATACCGATTGCTTAATAAAAAGGGCAGCGAGCCGCCTGTGACTTGTGTGGCAGACGCCAAATCGGCAATGCGTTGGGTTCGTGGACGAGCCACTGAACTCGGGATCGATCCGGAGCGAATTGCATCGGCGGGCGGTTCTGCCGGCGGACATTTGGCCGCTTTCGTTGGGATGGTCGATGGTGGCGACACGAGCGAAGACGACAAAACGATTTCCGCCAAATCCAATGCCATGGTGCTATTCAATGCGGTCTTCGACAATGGCCCCGGTGGTTGGGGGAACAAACGAGTTGGCGAACGATACAAGGAGTTCTCGCCCTTTCACAACGCGAGTCGAGATGATCCGCCCGCGATCGTATTCCTTGGCTCGAAGGACGCGTTGATTCCAGTGAAGACCGCGGACGATTTCAAGGCCAATATGATGAAAGTCGGCGTGGATTGTGAAGTGATGATATTTGAGGGCCAGGGTCACGGCTTCTTCAATCATGGTCGAAGTGAGAACAAGTATTACAACGCGACGGTGATTGCGATGGACAAATTCTTGGCGTCGCTTGGTTGGCTGGAAGGCTCGCCTACATTGGTATTACCGTAACGAGGAACTTTGAGTATGAATAAGTTGAGCAGCGGGCACGGCTATTCGCGTCGCGCATCCATCAAGTGCGGTGTCGCTTCAGCGATCTTGTGGCCGAGCTGTTTAACGGCGACGGCAGCGGCGCGAGAGGAACTGTCGTTCGTCGTCGTGACGGACACGCACCTCGGTTATCGCGACAAGGATTCAGCGGCGAAGCTGTGGCAGAAGACCGCTGCGGAAATCAATCAGTCACCCGGCGAGTTCGTTCTGCATCTTGGTGACATTGTTGACGGAGGTCGTGAGGAGCAGTATCCGATCTATCTCGAAAGTCGGCAGCTCATCAAGAAGCCGGTTCACGAGATCGGTGGAAACCATGATCCCGATGACTTGTTTCAAAAGTACATCCGCACGGAACTTTCCACGGTGGTTGATGGCGGTTGGTTACGATCACTGCTGGTTAACAACGCACGCCGGGATTCGCACGATGGCTTTCTCTCCGCCGAGCAGCTGAAGTGGCTTGAAACACAATGCGAACAGGCTGAACGGGACGATTGTTTCATCAATATCTGCATGCACGTTCCTGCGCATCCGAATCGGCATCCAGACCGCGGCTGGTATGTCAAACCGGAGAACGGCAAGAACGAATTCGAGGACTTATTGCGGCGTTTTCAGCATCGGATTGTGGCGGTAATGCACGGACACTTCCACAACGGAATCCGCGGCTGGAACGATCGCCATGGTGTCCATGAAATCTGCTTCCCTTCGGCGCTGTACAATTTGAACCGCGGATTGGAAGAGAAATCGGCTCCGGGATTCAACCCGCTGGAATTTCGAGCCGGTTACACGCTGGTCACAATCCGTGATGGAGCCATGAAGCTTCAATACAAACCCACCGGTGCCGACTTGAGTGTGGCTAAAGAGTGGCAGTTCGGGAAGGCAATATGATTCGCCGCTTGATCTTTGTGGCGGCCTTGCTGCTGTCGTATGCTGTGCGAGCCGAGGAAACTAAAAAGGCGTCAATCGCCGATGCAGTGCTGGGTGCCGACGGAGTGTTGAGTCACACAGTTCTGAGTCCACGACAACGGGCGGCGACGGAACTTCGGGTGTTGCGACCCGATAGCTTTGATGCGTCGAAGCGTTACCCGGCGCTTTACTTATTGCCGGTCGAGGCAGCTCGCGAAAATCGATACGGAGACGCGTTGGATGAAGTCGTCAGGCTCGATTTGCACAATCGTTTTCAATTGCTGTGCATCGCACCAACGTTCGCGGAATTGCCTTGGTACGCCGATCATCCTACCGACAAGCAGTTACAGCAAGAGAGCTACTTGCTCCATGATATCGTTCCGTTTGTTGATGCGAACTATCCTGTAGTCCAAGGACCAAGTGGCCGATTGCTCGCGGGATTCAGCAAGTCCGGTTGGGGCGCCTTCAGCCTGTTGCTTAGGAACCTGAACGTCTTCTCGAGGGCGGCGGCATGGGACGCGCCACTCAACATGCAGGAATCGGGCAAGTATGGATCGGGTCCGATCTTTGGGACGCAAAAGACTTTTGAGGACTACCAGGTCACGCGCTTACTCGCGAAACGCATGAAAGAGCTGCGCGAGAAACCACGTCTGTTCCACCTGGGCTATGACAACTTTCGCAAACATCATGAGACTGTTGAGTCGCTACTCAATTCGCATCATATCTCTCACGTGTACCGCGATGGTCCGAAACGGAAACACGTCTGGGGAAGCGGCTGGCTTGAGGAAGCAGTAGAGTTATTGGTGGCCGAAGACTTGCCAGTTCGATAGAAACAATCAAGGTTGATGAACGATGCCGATTCGAGTGGTTTGCAAGCATTGCGGGAAGCAGTTTTCCGCATGGGATGACTTGGTGGGGAAAGCTGTCAAATGCCCGAAGTGCCAGCAAGAGATGGTTCTGCATTCAGGAAACGAGGCGTTAGGAGAAACGCCGGCACCGACGCGATCTACCGCGCCAGCGGCACCGGGATCAGCACCGACACAGCCCGTCGCTCCCCCGATGCCGAAGGTGCCTGCACAACCACCGGCTTCCGCTGGAGGTAGCTCCCAGCCCCACTCAACGGATGACTTTGACGAAAGCGAGGATCTCCCCTACGCGTGTCCTCACTGTCATCAGTCAATGAAGGCCGACGAAGATCTCTGTGATAAGTGCGGATACCACCGCGTGTTGAAACGACGCATTGATATCACCGAAGGAGTCAACAAGCCGGATAAGTCGGTCGGGTTCGAGCGGTTCTTCAAGGGGCAACTGACCGATGCGAACTCAGCCGAAAGCACTCTGCTGATGATGAAGGTCGTTGGCGGACTGTTCGCATTGGCGTTCGTGTTTGTTTGCCATCCTTGGTCGTGGTTGATCGTGATTGGTGGCGTCGTCGCCTTCGTGTTCTATAAGAAGAACCGCGCGGGGAAGACAGGTGATGCTGATCCATCGGCGGTCAATCAGGACGCGGCGTCTTCGTTACTGTGGACGTTGACGTTGAACTTTCAACGAGCTGTCGGCTGGCGACTCCCCGCGTTGCCTTTCCCGACAACGAAGGCATTGACGCTGCACGATTCGACGTTCAGCGATCAGGACCTTGGTGGCGTCGACGATCTATCGACATACGAAACACTCGACCTAGAGGGAACGCAGTTGTCGAACGCGGGCCTCGAACAGCTAGAAAAGATGAAGCAGCTTCGCTACGTCGTCGTGCGTCGCACGAACGTGACGGCGACAGGTGTACAGCGTCTGCAACAAGCTTTGCCGCAGGCGTGCATCTGGTTTTGAGCAAGAAGTCTGAGGAGAACAGGAACTGCATCATTGGGCGCGAGGGGCGGCAACGCCATTTTGGGCCTTGTTGCCACCACGAGGCTGATTGCCTCCTTGCGCATTTGGTTGAGGGTTCTGACCGGGTGCCTGCGCAGCGGCTTGTTTATCTCCGAGTAGGCCCGAAAGAACAGCTCGGACTTTCTCGGCATTAAGATTCCCGCCGAGTTTCACCACCGAAACTGATGCGACCGGCTTGGCCGCCTCGTCGAGGGTCTCGACCATCGTCTTAACGGCATTCATCAACGGCTCGCCTTCGGCGGAAACGAGCAATACATTCGAAATCTGATCAATACCGATCGATAACTTGCCCTTAAAGCTAAGGTGAGTCCGGTCAGGTTTATTGTCCCCGCCTTCGTTGAAAACGTAAGTCGTGCCGCTCTGTTGGCGGCCTTTGGATTCCGGATTGCCTTGTTGCAATGCTTTGTCATTGGAGCTGAGCAGGTCGCGATAGACTTCTTTGATCGATTCGGCGATGGCAGCCGCACTTGAGTATTCGATTTGGAACACCGAGAAGAGACGCGCTGACTGCGAATCTTCTGGCTTCGGCTTGTCGTAGATTGCAATCAACTCTTCGATCGTTGCCAGCTGCGACTCGCTGGCACCTTGGACCAAAATCGAGTTAGAATCGTAGTCGTAGATAAACTTGAGTTCCGGGCGCTGTGACAGGCGAGACCGAGACTTCTCGTCCTTTTGAGGCGAGTAATCGTAGTAATAGTAGCGCCGCGATGAATTGCTATTATCGTCGTCTTCCTCCTTGAAGAAGTCTTCGAGGTTGTCTTTGACGTAGTAAGCGTCAACGTATTGGAGCTTGAACATCTTATAGTCAGGTGCGCGCGGTGCGAGTTGGCTGACCAATTCTTCGAGCAAATCGAGTGCGTCGGTGTCTTCCGAAGTGATGACCAATCGTCCAGAAGGATCGATTGAAATATTGATTGGGGGTGGTGTTGCATTACTCTTGCGTTGCCCGTCAAGAAATCTGCGTCGCAATTCTTCTCGGCTCGGCGGCGCGGTGGGCTCCGATTTCGCTGGCGGAGGACCGTCGGAACCGTCCAACTCCGCAGCCTCTTCATCGCTCTTCTCACTCGCGTCGAAAACCGCCAGCGTCAGAGTGCCGCCATGTCGGCGTACCTCTTTCGCTTCCGGTTCACGGGGTGGCGTCGCTGGCTCAGGCGTTTCTTCTTCCTTTGGCAGCGTTGGCAGGTTCAACTGGTTTGGTCCTAGTGAGGGCCACGCTTGACGAAGGCGTTCCAGAAACTTGGCGGCTTCTTCTGGCGGGACGGCGTTCATCACTCGCATTTTGCTCGTTCGGCCACCCTCTGGTGGAATCTCGCCGAGCTTAACAAGCAGCTGACGAACGGACTCGATCTCGATTTCATTCGCCCACAACAACAGCATGTTGTTCTCGATGTCGGCGTCGACTCGAAACTCGTCGTCGTCCTTTTTCTCCTCGTTGTTTCCATATCGAGAAGAGTAGGAGTAGCCGTAGTAACGCGACGACTGTTGCTCCTCTTCCTTCTCGCCAATCATCATGAACTCGATCGTTCCGGCCACGTAATCGGCAGACAGTCGGCGCAGAGGAATGACGTCGAACTCGCGTCCACTGCCGTCGAGATTGTCGATCAACTGCTGGATCGTCGTGTGGTCGACTAGCGAAGCGTAAGCCACGATCGAATTAGACTTTTCGTCAGCTTCGAGTCGTGTGTTCGGGTCGAGATCACCAACATCTTGCAACGTCTTTACCAGGGGAGCTGGCGAAAGTGAATGCAAACGATAGGCATGAATCTGAAACGGTTTATTCAACAAACCATCGCGATGAGACGTCGCGACATCAAGAGCTTCGACCGCTTTCTCGATGATCGCCATCTTGTCGGGCGCAGCGTGGGCGACCACGCTGTTTTTGCGTGAGTTGACGATCAGATGGACTTCTGCTGGTTTCGGTGCAGCTTTCGGTGGTGTTTTACCGCCACTGCTCCGTTGCATCTGCTGCATCTGTTGTTGCATCAGCTGCATTTGCTGCGGAGTCATCGGAGTTGCGGCCTTTTTCGATTCCAACCCAAGCAACTCCTGCAGCGATGTCAGCACGTCGGTTGCTCGCGCGTGCTCAAGGACGAACTCTTGAATCAAATTGTCTTGCCCGGACTCCGACTGTTCTTGTTGCAAGAGGTTATAAATCTCTCGCAAGTTGATCACCGCGTCCATCGCTTCGATGCGATTCGTGCTCTTCAACGCCGTGAGCGTTCCATTGGGGCTCTTCATCGGAGTCAGTTCTTCTACCGCGGCCTCGGCGAGTAGCCAATCAAGCTCGAACGACACCTTCGCGAATTCATGCGGCATCAACTCCTCTAACTGGTCGGCCGCGACTCGTGGGACCATGCCCGAATTGATTCCGCTAGTTTTTTCGACGGAAAGGATTTCACCGTTGTGCAGAAGAGTAAAGCCGTGCGACAGCAGATGCCAGTTGATCAGGTCACGAGCTTCCTCGACCGAGTAGGATCGTTGCGTCGAAAGATTGAGGAACCCGCCCGGCAACTCGCGCCAAGCAAGGCTCATCTTCGAAACACCCGCCAGCCACTCGAGGACTTCAGGCCAAGGCTGATAGCGGAAGTTGAATCGCAACAGCCCGTCACCGTCAGGCTTGACTTTCAACTCGTCTGGGTTCGGCTTCTCTGGCGGTTCAGTCGGATGGGTGACGGTTTTCGAATCTTCGGCCTTGTCACCCTCCTCCTTCTTCTTCTCGTCCGGTTTCGCTGGAGTGCTTCCAGGCTTCGCTGGAGTACTCGCAGGTTTCGCGCCACCGACTGGCATTGGTGGTTGGCCGGGCCGAACGATCATCGGCTTTCCGTCTGGACCGCGAATAACTCGCTGGGGTCCAGATGGCGCTGGAACTGCGGCCTCTTGTGCCGTGACGTCCGAGAAATAAAACAGAGTGACCGCGCAGACCGCCACAGCAGTCGTTGCATTTCTTCGTGCTAACATTTGAATCCCCATAGGTTGCGTCGTGTGGCACACCAGTTCGTGATACACAGCGCCTTGCGTCCACCATTATGTCGTTGAGGAGGGCCGTGACGCAAGTTCTTCTTAGGGCTGCTCTATCTCGGTCAGCTGATCGATCGCGACGTCACCGATTTCCTGGTTGGTCCCGTCGGGCCAATGAATCACAACGTGGTCAACAGATTTTGCATCGCCTAGGCCAATGGTGACAGGTAATTCCGACTGGGATAGATAACTTCGCGTCGGCATTACTTGGCGTTTTACGATGTTTTCGCCAATTTGGACCTCGATCCACGCTCCGATGGCATTTGGATTGCATTCTCTTCCGATCAGCTTGAATCGCAGCCAGTGATGACCGAGACTTTGTTCGTTTCTGAGTAAACGAGGAGCTTGACCCGATGTGAGTACGATGACATCGAGGTCTCCGTCTCCGTCGATGTCAGCATAGGCCGATCCGCGGCCGACCATTGGCGCAAGAAGATCCTCTCCACAATTCTGGATTGGAACAGGAAGAAACTCCGTTTCGGCTTGTCGACCGCAATTCCAAAACAGCTGCGGCGGTTGCGCGTAGTGTTGGCTCGGCTGAACGCGGTTGATGTCTTCTTCCAAATGGCCGTTCGCGGCAAACAAATCGAGTCGACTGTCGAGGTCGTAGTCGAAATAGAACACCCCAAAGGTCAACTCCAAACGAGTCTTAGGACCCAAGCCGGTCGAGATGGACTCGTCCATGAATTGCATTTGATCGCCACGCGAAACATACAACGCAGTCATCTCGTTCGAGAAGTTGCCAATTGCGATGCCGATGGCATCGTTGTCACGGAAACGGGCCGCATCGATCCCCATCGCACCGCGAGCGTTGCCGCTCATGTCGAACGCGACTCCAGCAATCGCTCCGACTTCGGCAAACGAACCGTTACCTTGGTTATGGAACAACAAGTTCTGTACAGTGTCGTTGGCGACGATGATGTCGATCTGGCCATCTTCGTCGAAGTCGGCAAACGTGACGCCGAGTGATTTTGCGATCGGCACGTTTGTATCTCGATTTCGGATGTGCAAACCAGCTGCTTCCGCGACCTCCGAAAACTTGCCGCTGCCTTCGTTTCGGTAGAGATAAGGAAACGTGCCTTCAAAACTTTGTGGCCGCCCGTACGCTCGCCCGCCACCGGTCAGTTGAAATCCTTGCGACTCGTCGAACTCTCGGGACCACTTGACGTAGTTACAGACGAACAGATCGAGGTCTCCGTCGCCATCATAGTCGAACCAGCCGCAACTCGAACTCCATTCGTTCGCTTCACCACCGATTTTGGCTCCTTCCGTCACGTCTCGAAAGTTGCCTTCGCCATCGTTATGAAACAAACGGTTGGTCCCAACGGCTGACACGAAGACGTCAATGCGACCATCACGATCGAAGTCCCCGACTGCGGCTCCCATGCCATACAGTGAGACATCCAATCCTGATCCCTTTGTTACGTCGTCGAATTGCCCAGTTCCATCGTTCCGGTACAAGGCTAAGGTTGCACGAGCTACATCTGCAGCGGCATCTTCGTTCGACGGCCACTGTTGGCCGTTGACGAACAACAGATCTTGGTCCCCATCATTGTCGAAGTCGAAGAACGCACAGCCGCCTCCCATCGTCTCGGGAAGCAGCTTCTTTCCGCGTGCTCCGTTTTCGTGCTTGAATCGAATTCCAGCTAACTCAGTCACATCGGTGAAGGGAGCGACTGGGATCTCGACTTTGGGGGCTTCACGCACTTCAACGCGCGCGAGTTTTGTTTCCCTAACGGGCGGCGGTGGTGCAGGACGTGTCAGCAAGAACGCAACCGCCGCTCCAATGACTCCGACGATGCCAAAGACAAGGAGCGACCAGCGAAGAGCCGTTCCGATGACAGCGTCGTCGCGTTCCTCGGTCTCGGGATCGTACTCGTTGACCGTCGTAGGTGTCTTGTCACTCATAATCCGCCTCCTACCAGTTCTTTATTGTCCTCGGCATCTGCTTCCGCGACGGGATATCCCGGTGCTCCCTGGCGTTGCAGGAAATACTTAACGACCGCCTCCGCGGCGTGATTCGCGGCGGGATACTTCTCCCTTGCGAGACGCACCGCTCGGCCTTGAGCGTTGTCGTCGGCCTTGTAGCGTCGATGCAGTCGCTCGTGCTCGAGCGACTTTGCTTCGTCGCCTAACTCGGCGTACAAGAGTTGCAGGTTGTGATGAGCGGTGACATCCTCTGAATCGATGGCGAGCGTCCTCGTAAACGCATCAATCGCCTCCTGCCAAAGTTCGTGAGCTTCTTCCGCTCGCCCCTGCCTTGCGCGAAGTCGACCCTGATCGAAGAGCGTTTGTCCGAGCAGGTTGATTACTTTGAAGTCCAGACTAAAGTCAAAGCCTCGCTTCTCCATGTCGGGCGTGCGATCTTCGAGGACGCTGCGCAAGTTAAGGATCGCTTCGTCGAGCCGGCCCTGCTGTCGGTTCACTGCGCCGCTTAACCAAGCCCACGTCCAACGAGGATATCCCTCGCGATCACTGAACTTGGATGCTCGTTGCAAGGCGGCAACGGCTTCGTCGATTCGGCCCTCAGTGTTGTAGACGCGCGCCAGATTCATCGGACCGTCCCAACGATCTAGCTTCTCCACCTCGGTGAACGCTTCGGTAGCCTGTCGCAGTTCACCCTTTCCCTTTAGCAACAAACCGATGCCGTAATCGTTCCAGCGTTGCCAGAGCGGTATCGCGGGAGTTGGGTTAATCACTTCGGCTTCAATCCCCTCGATGGGGAAAGTGACTCGGTCGACCGCGAGCGTCATGATCGGTAGGTTGTTCTCGTACGGTTCGCCCGGTTTATGACCGCGGATGATCTGGCCGAGTTTCTCATTGCTCTTGGCAACGATATCCATATACCGTTGATCGAACTTGCGGTATTTCAGTTTCACTTCCACGGTTATTGGCGCGTCGAGTTGCTTCGGCAAATTCAGCTCGTAGTGAACGGTCTGTCCCGCACCGGGTGGGATTTGGTGATTGTAGAGTGGCGTAAAGATGTCACCGGCATTGCGACGATCGATACGATTTCCTTCTTTGTCCAAGAGGAATACGTTAACAAAGTGAGCCCACGGGTCGACTTCATTCTGTCGACTTGGGTCCAATGCTCCACTGCGGCCGATGGTCTTTTCTCCGGACGAAACTTTGATATCGAGCCAGACTTCGTTGGAGTCCACCGTGCCTTGCGTAAATAGATGTCCCATCTTTACTGTGCGAATGACCGCGTCGAACAGGTACGTTGCACCGGGTTGAAGCGTCGGTACTTCGGGACGCAATGGCGCGATCAATTCGCCGTCGATCTCGCCTCCCTTGCGGACGCTGAATAGGTCGACGCGCATGACGCCTTCGTTGAACTTCTCATGAGCGGCGATCACTTCCGGACGATCACGCAACCACGCGATGCCCGTGTTTGCAGACGGGAAGAGATGATCGTGAACACTCAGTTGCGACGCGCCGTCAAAGAACTTGGCTCCGAAATCCTCCGAAGCCGCCAACGGCATGTGACATCCGTTGCAGTTGTCTTGGGCTTTCGGCGGGTAGTAGAAGCTGCGAGCGCCATGTCCGGAGACGCCGCTCAATAAATACGGGTCGTAGTGATTCTGCCCTCGCAGGAACTCCTTGTAATGATTCAAGGCGAACGGCAGGTGAACCTTGTGACAACCCGAGCAGAATTCAGCAGATTTGTGGAACGGCTTGAGAAAGGTTCGTTTGTGGAATTCTGGCTTCGACTTGACGAGCTGATTGTTGATCCACTGAAGTGCTGGATTGTCGCTATAGGCGAATGGATAGTGCAGCGGTTCGTCGATCGTGTAATCCGCATTGCCTCGCACACTGTTCACGTTGGTAATTGCGTGGCACACCGTACAAGTAATGCCAGCATTGGCGGTGGGGTGATTCACCGTATCAAACTCTGGATCGTCGAACGCACCGCTGAAAAACGGAACCGGATCGTGGCAGCCAGCGCACCAACGTGATGCTTGGACATTGCCATCTCGTTCGAAGGACACTTTTCGCGTCTCGGTAACACTGGCGTGATAAGGCGGATTGTTGAACGAGCTGAACCGATGGACACTGTCGCTCCAAGAAGCATGCACATCCGCGTGACACTTCTTGCAGTAGTCGTCGTTCATCAAACTCGCCGCAGGAATGAATTTGCCAGTCGTTGTCCGCGCCAAGGAAGGTTCAAAGTACTGCACACCGGACTCGGGCCCTTCGGCGTACCACCCGCGCGGGTCTTGTGTATGCATCCCCACCATGATCAACACGACAAGGCCAACGAAACCGGCGTAGGTCAGACCGATTCGCCATTTGATCCGAGGACCACTCAGGCGATGAAGCCAATAGAGCCAGCCGACCACCAATGGAACAATCACGTGCAACCAATAGACTGTCTTTCGCGCCAGCGGCTGTTTCAAATCAAAGCCAGCGATTCGCGTCAACAACAGGCCACTGACCAGAACGATAAGACTGGCGCCAAAGAGCAAGTAACCAATTCGCACGGCTCGGCGATTGCGCCGGTTGCGCGCTGCCAGCATGTGAAAGCTGCCGAAAACAACGAACGGGACGACAAGTAATAAGCCGAGCACCAAGTGTGCCAGAAACATGTACTGATAGAAGTAATTCTGATAAGTCTGGTTCTGTGCCCACTCAAATGCAGTGATGCTCGCCAGGTAAGCTGCGTTGGCGCCGAGCAATGCCACGAGCGCAAAGATGAAGTAAAGCAACCTGCGAAGACGAGGGCTTACAGCCCGAACGTAATTCTTTCGCGTACCCTGAGCCGCGAGTGCAGCGGGGGCGAGGTTCGATGATGATTCAGACACGAGACGATACTCCACAAAGAAAAGTTGCCTGAGATTCGCGCAGACCATCGGTCAATCGACGGAATGCAACAGACGCGTCCTTGCTTCTGTTTGCGTTTGCAGTCATCCGTCCGATGACGCGGATACGATCAGCAACCACTTCGCGGGTGTGGAGTGATCGTTCGATAAGGACGTGCGCCGAGTAGACCAGAAAGTCAGAAGGCTAGGCTTGTGGAGGGCGTTCGACGCGGAAAGGGAAGCCTGCAGCTAGATCCGTTAATCCGTCGGTCACGCGACCGCAAAACGGAGAAGCGGGACTTAGGTCGCTCAACTCCTCGAGGCAGGCTCGCTCTTGCTGATTCTGGATCTGTGTGGACGGTCGTGGTGGGGCAGGAGCTGAAGGGGTGCGACCGCATTGCGGGCCGTTGCAAAGAGAGCGGAGCGGAGGTGCGCTCGCGTTTCGTTCTGCGTCCCTAGCGGATGGACCCATCGCGTGGTTTGTCCCCCCAACGCTCAGGTAATCGCCGCAAGAGGCTCGCGATTCTTTGGATCCCGCCGCGACAACGATTAGCAAGGCGGCAGCGACAACAGTAAGACGACGGACGGCACGAGTCCCAATTGTCGTCATTATGTCGGCAGGTCGCGTCAACATGTCGCATCTTCAAAAGGGAAAGAATCGCGAATCAGAGAAAGCCTTCACCCACATTAAGCGACGGGAACAACATCGTCAAATCTGCCGATACTGGCTGTTTGCAACAGTACGTCCGTCTGTCTCCGGCGGTTCAACCCCCACCTCGTGTTTTATTGATGAAGCTCCAATGGGGTATTTTACGAGGCATTGATTCACCGTTGGCGGCGAAAAAACTAGACGGAGACAATGCAATAAAACCGCCGTTTTAGAAGCATTGTCGAGTATTTCGAACTTTCTTTTGAAAATCGGCGGAATTGTGACCCGGTTTTGTCTCCGTTTTTCAATAAGTATTGCAGAGGCCCCTGACTGGGTGACCGTGTTATGGCCTCTGTTTGTGGCAGCAATAGCGAATGACCTGGGCAGTGGCGGTATGCAAGTGGGGCAGGGCAGGTTCCGCGGGTCATTCGCTGTTTTTTCTTTTCTGGCACCTTTGATGCAAGATCGGATCGATGGGGGTGTGGTCCTGGTTGTTAGTTGTTGGGTCGATCGTTACGTCATGGTATTCCCTTCTACGCTCGGCGAGGCTCCCACCTTTGGGATTTGGGAAGCCGCGTCAATATGCTGTCTCATCGGCACTACCGGATTACTGTTCTTCCGTTCGTTTGCAGCAGCGCCACTCGTACCCCCTATGGTCCATTTCTGTCTGAAAGTCTTCATTATCATGATCATGCTGGATGACCACACCAGGGAGGAGTTTCAGGGCAGTCGAGACAATGCTCAAAGAACTTTTCAGTATCTGCGTTCTCATCCGGCAGAAACTAGCGGATTGACGGAGCAGGTTTAGTACCGATCCTCACCGCTCAACAAATGCTCCACTTCGTCAGAATGTTTCGCGATCTCGAGTACACTCTTACGAATTTCTTCCGGATCACAGGTGGCTCGTGGATAAGCATTCACCATCACAAAGTGCAGTTCACCGCCGAGCGTTTGGATGGCAACCGAACCGTGACTGATAGTCGAGTTCAACTGCAACGCCGTTTCGTAATATCGATCCGTGGCCCTTCCGCATACACTAAACGTGCGAACAATCGATTCGCCGGTTTCCGCATCACATCCGATCTCGACTTGTACCGATTGATCGCGACCGCTTGGCAGCGAAACACGAACGGCGAAGCGATCATCAAGCTCTGTGATCTCAACGGTCTCTTCCTGAAATGCGTCCTGCAAGAGCGAGCGAAGCGGTCGCAAACTTCCAAACGTCGCAAGGAGTTCACGATGCAGTGCTGCCGCGTTTTCGTGCCGTGACTCTTGATCGACTGCCAAGGCTCGACGCAGAATGTTAGCTACGCTCTCGGGCAGTTCAGCAACCGCCACGTCGAGTTCAACATCCGTTCCGCGAGCGTGAAAGCGAACAAGTTCGTTAATTGATTGCGTCTCGACGGGCAACCTTCCAGCCAGCAGCGAGAAGTATGTTACGCCCATCGCATAAATATCGCTCTGCTTTGTCGCTGGCCGACCCGTGAACAACTCGGGAGCCATATAGTTGGGTGTGCCGCAGAGAACCGCGCCAGCAACTGGTTGGCTCGTTGCGATCTGTTTTGCCAGGCCGAAGTCGGCCAGCTTTGCGTCTCGCTCGGCCGTGACCATTACATTTTCCGGCTTAATATCGCGATGGACCATCTCGAACTTATGAGCCGCAGCAAGCGCCGAGCTAATTTGCAACATCAAACGTGTCGCTTCCAACGGCGCCAACGCGCCGTCTCGGTCCAGCAGTCGCCCCAGCGACGGGCCGCTGACATATTCCATTTCGATGTATTGCCGACCTTCTGATTCGCCGATTGTGTGCAACGCCACGACGTGTGGGTGAACTAATGCCGCAGCCGCCCGAGCTTCTGCTAGAAACGCGGCGGCGGCATCTTTGTCTCGCTCAATCGTCGCTGGTCGCAAAACTTTGATTGCACAGGGACGTTCGAGCGTCAGATGTTTGGCCAGGTAGACTCGCGCCATCCCGCCTTGCCCGAGAAATCGTTCGATCTCATAATTGCCGAGCCGTGTGCCGACTAATGCTTCTGGCGGCTCATGTGCCACTTCGCCTGGGGAGATTCCCGAAAAACTAGCCGTTTCAAGGTCGACAGTCTGCTCTCCCTCCCAAGAAACGAACTCTGTGTCGCACTGAGGGCAGGCGGTTCGCGACGCATCAACAGCGTACTGTTGGTCGCAGCGTCGGCAGTAACGTTTCATTTGCGGCATAACCCCTCGCAAATTCAGTATACCCTTTCGCAGATGGCGCGACATGACGCCTCTTCAACGACCACTCGCGACGATCAAGCAACCGGTTTCTCTCTTTGCGTACTCGGAACCGAGGCGCATTGATAACAACGATTGGCTATGATACGCGTTCACCCCACCATTGCGTTCCCGTTTTCTCCATAAGGACCAACGCCGTGTCGAGACACCTTTGTAATCCTATCGCCCTCTTCTCGGTTTGCATTTTCGTCGCTACTTCTACATTTGCGGCCGATGCACCAGACCTTCGTTTTGCGAAATCTCAGCTGGACGCAAAATTTCGCAGCGAAGGAGTTGCAGTTGGCGACTTTAACAAAGACGGCAAGATGGATATCGCCGCTGGCTTTGTCTGGTACGAAGCACCTGACTGGAAGCTGCACACAGTCGTCAAAGAAGTTCCGTCGGCGGGGCGTAACGCAAGTCTTGGAGTGCCCTTGCACTTCGATCCGAAGAGTTACAGCAACTCGTTCTGCAACTTCGCTGAGGATGTAAATGGAGATGGCTGGACCGACCTCATCGTCGTGGATTTTCCCGGGACCCCGACTTGGTGGTTCGAGAACCCCAAAGGTGTCGAACAGGATTGGAAGAAGCATCTTTGCACACCCGTTACAAATAACGAGAGTCCCGACTTCCTGGACCTTGACGGAGACGGCAAACGCGAGTTGATCGCGGGCTTCTCGCCAGATGCGGCGCAATCAGATGGTCCCGATCGTCAGATGGCGTACATCAAACCAGACAAGGATCCCTACAAGCCGTGGCACATACATCCAGTGTCGGCAAAGGCGTCGCCCGGAACGAAGCGTTACTCGCATGGGTTGGGCGTTGGCGATGTGAACGGTGATGGGCGCAACGACATCTTGTGCGCCGATGGTTGGTGGGAAGCACCGCAGTCAGCTAGCGAGGATCTCTGGGCATATCATGAAGCGGCGTTCGGTGAACGGGCGGGCGAAGGCAAAGCCGCGCAGATGTTCGCTTACGACTTCGATGGCGACGGCGATAACGACGTGTTAAGCAGCAGTCCGCACGGTTTTGGCATTTGGTGGCATGAGCAGTTTCCAGGCGGCAATTGGAAGACGCACGAGATCGACAAGAGTTTCTCGCAGACGCACGGTGTTTGCTTAGCTGATATGAACGGCGACGGGCTGATGGATTTCGTCACCGGTAAGCGCTGGTGGGCACATGGCGGTCGCGACCCTGGTGGCGATCAACCCGCAGTCTTCTATTGGTTCGAATTGAGTCGTGAGAATGGCCGTCCTCACTGGACTCGCCATCAGTTCGATCACAACAGCGGGCCTGGCACTCAATTCCAGGTTGCTGATGTCAATGGCGACGGCCAACTAGACGTCGTCTCTTCCAATAAGAAGGGCGTCTATTACTTCGAGCAAGTGCGCGACTAGCTACTTTGATGAGCGCGAGTACGCCATCGTTTCTCAGCCGCCTAGAATCGGCGGTAGTAGCGAGGAAACGCGATTCCAGGATAAGGAATAAAAACTCGATATACCGTCGGTGGTGCGATCACTGACCCCATCGTCGTGGCCGACACGGTTGGACGGGACGGCGAGTAGCCGAAACGAGCATTGATCGCCATCCGTTCTCGTCTTTGTGCGGCGCGTAGTGCAGCGTTTCGGTGGACCAACTGCCGCGGCGTCTCGGTTCGCTGGTAATCGAATCCGCGATTCGTTTGTGGCACGCGTTCTGGGATGAAAAAGTTGTCCTCGGCGCGCGGATCGGCAAGTTCAGCGTCTTGTGCGATCACCAGAGACGCAACAAATGTAAGACAAACGGCACCGAATAGAGTTTTCATGGCCAGCAATCCTTGCTGTGAGAAAACGGTCGCCTGACCGCTAAGTACTAACGACGAGTGACAGCTATTAGTACGAGTCGGTCTTCGCCGATTAGAACATTTAACATGTTCGCGTATGAGTGCGCCGAGCCCCTCGCAGGCGACTGGCGAGCGCAACTTCCATCAGCAGCGGGACTTGAAGCTTGGCAGTGCCGAAATCACTGCTGGCAGAACTCCATCACGATGGCATGCTGTACGGAATCCGCAGACTTTTCAGGCATGTGGGATGCGCGATCGAATCATGCGAGAGTACAAACTCTTGCTGTTGCGGTTCGCACGTACCGCTAAGAAATAGACTCGATCGTTTCCCTGCCACGCGCCCACATACCATCCATTCGGCAATGGGTAACCCAGCGGAGGCACTGTGGGCATCGCAACGCTCGACTTCGTCGGCTTCATCACAAAGAGACGCACTGTGTCAGTAACGGTCTCTGTCTTAAAGTCATAACAAGCGATTGGGGGTTTCGAAACCCACTCCCAACGAGTGACACTACGAACACCGAGGTGCTGCCACGTCGGAAAGTCATCATCAGGAATCGTCTCAGTTGATTGCCAACTCGCGTCCTCCAAGTCAGCATTCCACCGGCCAACGGTCTCCGCAATCTCGCTCGGCGATGACAATTTTAAATCTGAATCTGACGTTGGTATCGAAAACAAGATTGCTGCTACGACGAGAGAAGTGGCAACGACGAAGGATCCCCACATAGCAAACGAACGCCGAGAAGACCGCTTCGCAAGTTCTACACGCGACTCAGCTTCGGCAAGCTCGACCACACCTTCACCTTCTTCGACAGGTATCGCATCGAGCAAACGCTCGGCTAATCCTGGCGGTGGCGCGACAGCCTGAAAGGAAGTACGTATCGCTGCGTCCACCTCCTGTGACCGCGCAAAGAGATGCCGCAAAGTCGGATCTTCCGACAACTTGCTTGCCAGTTCTTTCAACTCAGGTTGGTTGACGTCATTGTGGCCTGGCCGGCACACGTCCATTAATTCATTCAAGTGTCTAGACGTCATGATTGCTCCAACGAGCCGGTGTGATTACGTCGATTGGGAGTATCGGTGTCACTCGAGAATTGCGAAGACGGCTTTTTCGTTCCACCTGATCGTGCACTTGAAATCGCGTCGTCCTTGTCGGCCAAACGGTGACGCAGTTGCCCTTTCGCTCTCGCCAACCGACTCATCACCGTGCCGATAGGGATATCTAATTCCGCAGCAATCTGTTTGTAGGACAGTTCCTCGAAGTAAAACATTGTGACCACCAATTTGGAGTCATCCGAAAGCTCGTTGAGCGCGAACTGGAGTCGTTCCTCGTCGAAGGGCGAATTCGCTGTCAATTGCTCTGGGATCTCGTCCACGTTGAGTTCGAAGTTCGCAGCGGCAGTCGGTCGTTTGCGACGCCGGCTCTTCAGGAAACACGTCCGAGCGATCGCGTAAAGCCACCGATCTAGTTTCTCCTGTTCACGCAATTGATGTAGTTTCTGTTGTGCGATCATAAAAGTCTGCTGCGTCAGATCCTCCGCGTCCGCAGCCGATCCCGATAGGCGATACACATATCCATAAATCGTGGAATAATGTTGTTCCACGATCTGGCGGAAACGAGTCGATTCGGAAGGTGCAGGCTGGGCCTCAATGAGCATCTCGAAACTCTGTGGATAGAGCTTGTGAACGGTCTGCGGAGAAAATGATCCCACAGTTTGCTGCGAAATTCCCCGCAATTAGCAAAATTGCTCCGGGAATAATACCGCATGTCAGCGGGTCAGGTATGATATCCCACTCAAAGAAGCTGTCTACGGATCTATTCGTCACGCTGGCGGAGCCTGGACATCTTCAATCACAGAACTGCGAAGGAGTTTAGTCGTGAGAAACCTATTTCGTTTCGGTATCCTGATGTCCGGACTTGGCTTATGTGTCGGTTGTGGCTCATCGGACGTCGCCCCCGTTAGTGTTGAAAATGCGCAGCCGATGATAGAGGAAATGGAAACCGACATGGAGGCAACGCCGAACGAGATCGTGTCGGAGACGCCCGAAGCCAGTTCTCCTGAAGAAGCCACAGCAGAAGAAGCTGACCCAGCAGAAGAGTCCGCAACAGAAGAGTCCGCAACAGAAGAGTCCGCAACAGAAGAGTCCGCAACAGAAGAGTCCGCAACAGAAGAGTCCGCAACAGAAGAGTCCGCAACAGAAGAGTCCGCAACAGAAGAAGCTGACCCAGCAGACGAGGATGCAACAGAAGAGGATGCAACAGAAGAGGCTGACCCAGCAGACGAGGATGCTGCAGCGGAAGCCGCAACAGAAGAGGCCGCTCCTGAGGCGACTCCCGAAGCTGCTGCCGAAGAAGCGACTCCAGCAGCAAGCGAAACGCCGTAGCTTTGCAACACAAGCGAGGGGCGACCTGCCCCTCGCTGTTTCTCAGGGCATCTTTGGTCGCGGAACTTTCGTGCCGCCTTTTGCACTGCGGTGCCGGCGGCTCTTTGGTTTGCTCGATTCAAGAGACACGTCGCTCATCGGCTTCCCGATCGAGTCCCTCAGCTGCGTAATGCGGTCTCGTAGCGTAGCGGCTCGTTCGAACTCCAGTGCTTCGGCAGCAGCCATCATCTCGGCTTCGAGTTCATTCACATACTCCTCGGTGATGTAAACCGTTTCGTCGGTGCGCCCGACCGCAGCATTAGCGTCTCGATGCGCCGCAGCAACGGCTTCGATACCGGCGCGGATTGTCTTCTGGATCGTTTCGGGCGTGATTCCGTGTTCCTCGTTATAGGTCTGTTGCAAGCTGCGTCGCCGATCGGTCTCATCGATCGCCTTGCGCATCGAGTCGGTCACTTTGTCGGCGTACAGGATGACTTTCGCTTTCACATTACGAGCCGACCGCCCGATCGTTTGAATCAATGACGTCTCGCTCCGCAAGAAGCCTTCCTTATCTGCATCAATGATCGCGACTAGAGATACCTCGGGCAGATCGAGTCCTTCACGAAGCAGATTCACGCCAACGAGTACATCGAATTGACCTTCGCGTAGATCACGCAACAGCTCAACTCGCTCGAAGGCATTCAACTCGCTATGCAACCATTTGCAGGCGACTCCTTGCTCGCTGAGATAGGCGGCAAGATCCTCCGCCAGCCGCTTCGTGAGTGTCGTCACCAAGACACGCTCCTTCACTTCGACTCGCTCGCGAATCTCTTCCAAGAGGTGTTGTACTTGCCCACGTGACGGAACGACTTCGATGACCGGATCAAGCAAGCCCGTTGGGCGAATGACTTGCTCAACCACTTCGCCGCCGCACTTTTGCAATTCATAGTCACTTGGAGTCGCAGACACGTAGACAACTTGTTTGGCCTTCTGCTCCCATTCCTCAAACTTCATCGGACGATTGTCCAACGCGCTCGGTAGGCGAAACCCGTGTTCGACGAGCGTTCCTTTGCGACTCTGATCACCGGCGTACATGGCTCGGATCTGTGGGACGGTAACGTGAGATTCGTCGATAATGAGTAGGAAATCGTCCGGAAAGAAATCGTACAGCGTGTAGGGAGCGACTCCTGCCGGTCGACCTGAAAGCAAACGACTGTAGTTTTCGATGCCAGGACAGTGGCCAACTTCTTGGAGCATCTCGATGTCGAACCGCGTTCGAGCGTTCAGCCGCTGCGCCTCTAACAACTTTCCTTGTCCGCGGAAGATCTCAAGTCGTTCTTCGAGTTCCTCCTTGATCTCTGCGACCGTCTCCTTGATTCGGTCTTCCGGCATCACGAAGTGTTTGGCCGGATAGATGAACAGTTGGTCTTGCGTCGCGATGACTTCACCGCTGACCGGATTGATGTAAGACAAAGCGTCGACTTCATCCCCCCAAAACTCGATGCGAAACGCGAACTCCTCGTAGGCGGGCCACAGTTCAACACAGTCGCCACGGACTCGGAACTTGCTCCGCTCAAATCCAACGTCGTTTCGCTCGTATTGAATATCGACCAGCTTCATTAACATCTCGTCGCGATCGATCATCTGCCCCTTCTGCAGCGAAACCATCATCTTTTTGTAGTCATCGGGCGAACCAAGGCCGTAGATACTGGAGACGCTGGCAACGATAAGAACATCGCGGCGACTGACAAGCGAGCTGGTCGACGCCAATCGCAATCGGTCGATCTCGGAATTGATCGAAGCGTCCTTTTCGATATAGATGTCTCGCTGCGGGATGTAAGCTTCCGGCTGGTAATAGTCGTAGTAACTGACAAAGTAGTGAACCGCGTTACTCGGAAAGAAATCGCGAAACTCGCCGAACAACTGAGCCGCCAGCGTTTTGTTATGCGAGATGACCATCGTGGGTTTCTGCACGGCTTGTATGACGTTCGCCATCGTGTACGTCTTCCCCGATCCTGTCACACCCATCAACACTTGATGGGAGGAATTCGACCGAATCCCCTCGACGAGTGCCTCGATGGCCTGCGGTTGGTCGCCGTCCGGTTGAAAGGGAGCTTCGAGTCGGAATTCCACTTACATTCTTCCTTGATTCCATGCGGCGCGCGTGCTTAACGATGCGCAGCGAGTTCTTGTTCGGTGCGATCGCCTTCCTCGGACAACGGGAGCAAGTAAGCACGCATTCGTTCGATTGTCCGTGGGCCAATACCGTTGACCCTGCCGACGTCCTCATGACTGCGGAAGCGTCCTTGCTCATCCCGATTCTGCACAATTCGCTTGGCAAGCGTTTCGCCAACGCCCGGCAACAGAGTCCATTCAGGCCACTCAGCACTATTGATATCAAGCTGAAAGGTCACTTGAGCGGGCGGCGCGGATTCGATATCAATCAGGCGTCCTCGCAGTCCGCCGCGATAAACCCACGAGGCGGCTACCAGTGCAATCGCGACGCCGGTAAACACCGCCACAGTCACCTGATCGGTCGAACGAATCCCCCAGCCTCTCGGTCGGTCCAAGTTGTTTTGGTCGTTGGTCACGGCGGGTGTCTGTTCACCAGGTGTGGGGATATCATGCACGGTCGAATCCACAAGTGTTGCTGATCGAGGCCCGAATGACAAGGAAAGAGTTTAGACAGGTTACCTGGGACGAGGAGACGGTCGACGACTGTAGGCAATTGGTACGTTTGGCGGTTCGAGAAGATTTGGGACGTGGGTATGACTTGACAACTGTCGCGCTCGTTCCACATGATTCGCGCGGAGAAGCACGAATCGTCTGTCGTGAGTCTGGAGTCATTGCCGGTCTTCCCGCGGCGAAATGTGTGCTGCAGGAGATGAACGCTGATGTCCAATGGCAACCCTCGGTCGAGGACGCAGCGCGTGTCGCACCTGGGACCACGGTTGCAACCCTCGCGGGATCGACACGCGATTTGCTGACCGTCGAACGACCGGTATTGAACTTTCTCGGCAAGCTTTCCGGAATCGCGACCTTAACTCGGCGCTACGTCGACCTCGTCGCCGACACACAAGTTCGGATCTACGACACGCGCAAGACGACGCCCGGTTGGCGGCGATTGGAAAAATACGCTGTTGGCTGCGGAGGCGGTACGAATCATCGAACCGGCTTGTTCGACGCGATCCTCATCAAGGACAATCATCTGGCCCAGGGCCGTTGGAATCCGGCTGAGGCGATTCGATCCTCGCGAAGCTTCCTGATCGACCAGAACGACGCGACCGCAACTCTCGCTGAGGCGTTAGTCGAAATCGAAGTCGACACGCTCGACCAACTAGGTGGGGCGTTACAAGCCGCACCCGACATTGTGCTGCTCGACAATATGAGCTGCGACGAACTCCGACAAGCCGTCAGACGTCGCGATGCCGCTGGCGTCTTGACGGAATTGGAGGCCTCCGGGGGCGTTAACTTGGAGACTGTACGCGACATCGCGGAAACTGGGGTCGAACGAATCAGCGTCGGGGCTCTAACCCATTCCGCCATCGGCCTCGATCTCGGGCTTGATTGGTCCTGCTAATCTCGGTCCCCTCGTCCATTCGGCGACTCGTCCCCCGACAATACGCTTTATGGGCTGGAATCCCTCCCATCGCGCACATTTTCTTGTGTTTAATTGCCGAACAACTACGATGAATCTGGCGACTGTCTCTCCGCGAAGGGCGCTTCGTCCGCTCGGGGATTCGGTGAGCGCTGCCCTTTCGAACGGGCGATCCAAGGACCAGATTCATGAACAAGTACAAAAAGCGATCCGAAGGCCGATGTTCCTTTCGCCGTCGCCTCTATTTGGAGTCCCTCGAAGACCGTGCGTTTCTGGCGGTGCTGTCCGTAGGCCCTGCAGAAGCGTTCCAGACAATCCAATCGGCCATCGATAACGCGAGGCGGGATGACGTCGTTGAAGTCGCCGACGGAATCTATGACGAGGCGGTTGATCTGAGCCGCATGGGAAGCGCGGTTGGCGCACAGCCGACTGACCTGATTCTTCGGGGCGAGTCAGAGAACACGATTCTGCGAGCCCCCGTTGGCTCGGCTATTTCCAACACGTCGAGCATTTCGGGCGAACTCACGATCGAGGGTTTCACGATCGAATCGCCTGCGGACGATCCGAGTTCGCATGGCATTGAGTTATCGGGGATTACAGGGACGCTTCTCATTCGCGCGATGACCTTTCAGAATATCTCTGCCAGCGCGCTGTCGCTCGACACGATTACCGGTGACATTGCGGTTCGCGCGAATGACTTCCTCGGTACGGGTCGCACCGATGGCACGAACGCGATCCTCGTTCGCGATCTAAGCGGCATCGGTGTCATTTCACAAAATCAATTGATTGACGTCTTTGGCAATGCCATCCGCGTCGAACAATCCGGCGGAACGGAAACGCTCATCCTGATATCCGACAATCTCGTTCGCGGTGATTCCAGCTTTCTTGCAACGACACAGAACGGATTCATTGGGACGATAAGTAATGACGCGCGACTCGATCTCTCGCTCAATCGCAATACGTTCGAAAATCTCGGTGGACGCGCGATCGACGTACATTCGATGGGGCCGGCTGAATTACAGACGCGGTGGACGCGAAATGTCGTTTCGCAACTGGGTGGCGACACAGCGTTTTTGTTGACGGTCGCTGGTACGTCCAACACCGCGTTAGGTGCGGTAAACAATTCGATTCTCGACACGGCAAATGATGGTATGCGAGTCGTGTTGAACGATTCCGCTCGGCTTGCCGCCGTTGTTCAAGACAATCTACTGCTCGGCACGGGTGACGCAGAGACGGACGTCGGGCTTCGCTTCATCACGGGAGCGTCGGCGTCCGGCGAGTTGGCCGCGTCCATTTCGAGTAACGATTTCGATACGATTAGCGGTGACGGGCTCTTGGTCGCCCCTGGCAGTTCTGTCGATGCGACGCTCGCCGTACTCGATAACTTCTTCACGGGGACAAATTCGGTTGGGGGCGACGCCGCGCTCGTTATACGAAACGAGAATCCAAACGCGACGAACAGCATTCGAGCCGTCATCTCCGAGAATCGGCTTCAAGACGGATCTGCCGACGCATACCAGTTGCAGCAACAGGGTGGATCCCTCGTAATAGAGGGCGATGCGGCAACTGCCAGTGAGGAAATCGAAGCGACTAACACCGGCCAAGGCATTAGTATCCAGGGAGGCGTGACGCTGATTCCTCTTGGGTCGCTGACGTCGGCAACGCCACGATTGCTGGGCGATTTCGTGTGGAGCGACGACAACGCTGATGGTCTGCAAGACGTGGGCGAGCCGGGTATCGAACTGATCCTCATGTCACTCACCGGCAACGAGCAGCTCGGTGGCGCTGCGATCAACCGACAAACGCTTACAAGTAGTGACGGAGCCTATTTGTTCAGTGCTGTTCTTCCAGGCGTCTATACGCTCTCGCTCGTTCCGCCGACTGGCTTCGTGCCAACGGAACCGTTAATCGGTAACGATACACAAATCGATAGTGATGTTGATGCGATAACCGCATTTGCTCAAGTCACTATCGACGATTCGGATAATCTTTCGGTAGACGTTGGATTGGTGACCGGATTCCCGTGGCAGAACTCAGACAACTTTCTCGACGTCAACGCTGACACAGTTGTGGCGCCGATCGACGTCCTCCAAATCATCAACGAGCTCAACTCGTTTGGCCCTCATGCGTTGGCTTTTCCAACAAGCGAAGTGGCACCTGCACCATTCTTTGATGTGAACGGTGACGATTTCGTCTCGCCGGTCGATGCGCTTCAAATCATCAACTTTCTGAACGGTGCCAGCGCCGAAGCCGAATCACCGACCGACTCGCGAGTTCTCTCGCCGTACGTCATCGAGCCATGGCAATCGAAACGTTGGAAAGCAACTGGATCTCGGAAAGATGCCGTTCAACTCGCCCCCGTTCCGTCGCTGGAGTCACATTTTTCGATCCCGGTGCGGACACCGATTCCAGCTTCGCGTGCTGAATCGGACATCAGATTGTCAAAAGTCGAGCCACTTCTTGAATCTCTGGCTCTCGAGCAACTGCGGCAATCCCTCTCCTAGCAGCAGGGCGTCGATTGCCTCCGACTCTCGCTTCCGACCAATCTTGCTCGGTACTCCGTACGCAGCGGCTACCGACAAAAACGGAGAGAAAATCGGTAAGATGACTTTTTCAGTCTTTTATGCCACAAAGACTATTGACATTATGGTCGCGAGCATCGAAATTATCGGTCCTACCTACAAATAGGGTAATCTGGGTCGAAAATACCAACCCCGGTTGCTGTTCTTATCTCAGGGAGATTCGATAATGTCGTTCGCTGCCGCCTCATTCTCTCGCAAATCTCGCCGCAACAAAACACGCAAGGACGCTGCTCGCCAGACGAAGCGTGCGTATTTGTTCGAGTCGCTGGAAGAGCGTTTGAACCTGTCGTTGATGTTCATGGAAGCGGAACCAAACAACGATACCTCGGCACCGATCACCTTCACGGAAGACTTGGCGGCGGCGCAAGCGGTGCTTCACGCAGATGGAACGACGGACGTTGTCGATAATGTCACGATGGCAGCGGCGACGAACAACGATCCTGACTATTACACCTTTACCGCGGCCGTCGATGGCGAAGTAAACATTGCGGTTCTGAATCGAGGTGGCGATCCCAGTAACGACAATGGAACTGAAGTCTGC
>JACKQG010001215.1_pt1 | contig 36190 bp, 26 predicted proteins | sample 8237621 | NCBI WGS metagenome assembly JACKQG01 (sample SAMN15677084, study PRJNA649215) | marine metagenome | biome: marine; feature: Black Sea; material: saline water; isolation source: suspended particulate matter (SPM) from the Black Sea western gyre | collected 2013-06-09/2013-06-10 | depth...
TCTATCCGTGATCAAGAAATAATCGATGCTTGTGATGAATATGGCATTGCCATGATTTTCACTGGGACACGATGTTTTAAACACTGATTATATCCTGCTTGATACCTCTCTGTTTTCATAAAATTCCAGTCTGTCAGTTATAATACCATCAACCTTTTTTTGCGTTAACCAGTCTACAGCCGGTTTTGTGTTTACCGTCCAAACGTTTACTCGCAATCCTTTCCGTTTTGTAAATCTCAACAAAGAGTCTGTAACCAAAGCGCTGGATGGATGGAGAAAGTCGGGTTTTGCAATATATATAAAAGGAATCATTAACTTTTTTTCCACTATATAGCCCGTCAGAATTGAACTGAAAAAGATGTTTATAAAACAAAGTGTTAGGGGGTTGAAGGCGGAGATCATTGCTCTGGATTCGAGTTTTCTTTCTTTGAGTATCTTCGCTGTCAATTTCGCTGTTTTAAAGTCCAGCCATTTTGATGTTTTTATCTCAATATTAATTCTCGTTGATTCTGTAACCAAATCCAAGACTTGGTCCAGAGTTGCAAGTTGTGCTGTTCTATTATTTAATGAACAAATAACGTTTAAATCTTTTACCTCTGTGTATTTTTTTTCATGTAAATAACCCTTGCCGTCTGTCTGCCTTTCCAGATCAAAGTTGTGTGAACAGCACACAACATTGTCTTGTGTAGAAACAACATCTACTTCAATAGCTGGAAAACCTCGTTGTATTGCTTTTTTAAAAGAGGCGAGTGTGTTCTCAGGTTCGCTTAAAAGTGCTCCCCGGTGGGCAAACCAAAGCGTTCTATTATTATAAAAACGCTTGGCTCTTTTTGGGTTCCACAAAAACAAATATGCGATTGCAAAGGTGATGGTTATTATAATAAAGTACAACATAATATTCTCTGGACGGTAATAAACTTAAAGAGGATTGACTGTTTGAGAAAAATAAAAAGCCCTCCCAAGTGTAAGAAGGGCTTTTTTACAGTGTAATTACTAATTATATATCATAAAGTGTAGCAAAGGATAATTCATCAAGAATCCTCGCATAAATATTACGTATTTTTCCTCGATTCGTCAATTATCACAATTGAGTATTTTTATGGTATAATCACTATGATTTTTTTGGTATAGTATTTGTTTTATTAGTACTTTCTAGTATTATGCTGAAGTTTTAGCTAATTTCACTTTTAGATGAACTCCATATTGAAAAAGTCTCTTATCATTTTAATGTGTTTTCTGGTGACCCCATCCGCGTCGCCCGCCATAACTATCGATTTAAACCAGCAGGATATTTTTGTTCGCAAAGGTTTTGATAAAACGTGGATAAACGCCCTCCCTTCTGAACATGATACTAATTGGGTTCATATCCCCGGTAAAACAGGATCAAGATCGCTTGTTGTTCGAGAATTGGGATTTAAAGGTCTTCCTAATCGGTCTTTTTTATCTTTTAAGACATATCCGGCTGAATCTTTTACGTTTGTTACCTCTTTCAACATTGCTGATTCTATCATTGAAAATCTTCCTCATCTTTCATTATTTTTAAAGGGGGTTGGGTATAATTGGGAAATTTTTCTTAACGGTATTTCAATTGAAAAAGAGATCTGTTTCAATATAAACGGGGAGCTGTCTCCAAGGCGGGGTCACAAACTGCTTATCTTTCTTCCTTCTAATTTGATTCGTGTGGGGGAAAATACACTTTCATATCATATTCTCGGTGATCCAACACATTTTGGTACCGGTTTTTATTATGGCGAACCTTATACAATAAGTTCAACTGTAGAGTTTTTTCCTCCAAAATTAAACCTGTTCTCTCTTACTCATTTTGTTCTTTACATCGTCATTGCAATTACATGGTTATACTTTTTTATTCGCCAACGTCAACACCTCTTCTTTCTGTATTTTTCTTTACTATCTTTCGCTTTCGCTGTTTATAGCGCTGAGCGAGCATTTGTTGAAATTAGTTCCGGTACTTTTAATTTTCTTTCTTTTAAAGTTGAATATTTATCTATTTTTTCAATTGCGCTTATGTTTGCCCTGGTTGTTAATACTTACTTAAAACATAAAACAACTCTCATTACAAAAGTCTATTGTTTCTTTTGCGGGTTGTTCATATTTCTGGTTGTGTGGGCGCCGCCTAATTTTATACTGGACGTTTTACGTTTATGGCAGTTTACTCTTCCTTTCATGGCTGGTTATTTATTGTATTTATCCATAGGCTGTTTGTTGGCAAATTACAAGGCGCAAACAAAATCAATAGCTTTGCCTAATTTTTGGAAAGAAATACTTGTAAAAGAAATAACGTTTTTTAGTGTTTGTATTTCAATTTTACTGGGTACGGTCATTATAGACATGGTGGATTCTGTCTTCTGGAGAAAGGCTTTATTTGTCAATAAATATGGTTTTTTAATTTGTATGATCGGTATAGCCGGGCTTTTATTTAATCGTTTCATCCGCGCCAGCGAGAGGGTTGAAAAATGGAGTGAAGAGTTAGAAAAGGAGGTAAAAGAAAAGACACAAAAATTACAGGAAACAAAAGATAATCTAGAGGCTGTTTTTGCCACATCCGGGGATGGTATTGCCAAATTTTCACTTAATCTAGAGTTAGAAACATACAATAAAGCATATTGTGATATTTTTGGATATTCAGAAGAGGAAATCCAAAAAGTAGATATTAAGTCCTATTATAATGACGAAAATTTAGAAATCGTATTGCTCAATAGAAAAAAGGCTTTCGACACGGGTATGTCCACCTTTAGAACAACGGCTATTCATAAAAATGGTAACAATATCCATCTTGCAATAACAGGAACGCTGATGAAAAACGAAGAAGGAAATCCTTTTGCTCTGGTTGTAAATATGAAAAATATTACCAAAGAAGTTGAGGCTGAAAATGAGCTGCGCGCTTCAAAGGAAAATCTTGAAGCTATATTTTTAGCTTTACCGGATTTATACTTCCGAATTAATCAAAAAGGTAAATACTTAGAATATCGTGGGCCTGAAGAACTTTTATACAGGGCAGAAAACAATATTATTGGCTCATCCATATCTGAAAGGCTCCCAAAAAACACTGCGAAAAAAGTAATGGATGCCATCCAAGTCGTCGTGTCTCAACAAAAACGTGTTACGATAGAATATGAACTTGACATGCCTAACGGTACCAGAATCTTTGAGGCGGCTATGCTGCCCTTTCATGGTGATGAGGTGATTGCTGGGGTTCGAGATATTACAAGCCGTCGTTTAGTAGAAGAAAGCCTGCTAAAAAGCAATGAACAGTATCGTTCATTGGTCGAAAATATGGAAGATGTTGTTTTAGTTATTGATCCAAACCATAAAATTCTTTTTGTAAATCAGTCATTACTTATTTTTAATAGTAAAAAAATATCTACTGTTTTAGGTCATAATATTTCAACGCTTCTGACTGAAAAAGGTACACCCATTATAGCTGAAACGATTGATCGAATTGTCAAATCTCTCCATGGTGAAAAAATTGATGTTGAAATAAATTTCTCTACATTTTCCTGTTGGTTTGAGCTTTCGTTTATTCCCCAACTTGATTCATCAAATTCATTATACTCCATTCTCTGTATTGGTCGTGACACAACAGAAAAAATCATGTATGAACAGGGGCTGATACAGCATGTCGAAAAGCTGCAAGCACAGCGACATCAATTACGAAAACTGTCAACAGAAATGCTAAATATTCAAGAGGAGGAAAGAAAATATATCAGCATGGAACTCCATGATGAAATTGGACAATCCATGACAGCAATTAACATGACGTTGCAAAGCATTCGCACAGGTGGTTCAGATAATAAAAAAATAAAATTACGCATTGCTGATTGCCAAAAACTTGTAGAAGAAACTTCCAACAAAATCCATCAATTTTCTCTAGAGTTGCGTCCGCCTGAATTGGACGATCTTGGTCTTCTTCCGGCTATAAAATCACATTCAAGAAAATTTACAGCGCGTACGGGATTAGCTGTTACTATTGAGAGCGATAGCGAGGTGGAAAGCCTCGGATCTGATATAAAAACAGCTTTTTACAGGGTTTTTCAAGAGGGGATTAACAATATAGCCAAACATGCGAATGCGTCTTCAATTAACGTAAGCATACATAAACAAAACGGTAAATTCCTTTGCTATATTGAAGACGATGGGGATGGATTCGATTCTAATCAGATATTTGCAAACACTGCCGGGCTTGGATTAATCGGAATGAGTGAGCGCATAAAGTCTATCGGCGGACGTTTTGATATTCAAAGTAATTCCGGAAAAGGAACCCGGCTGTGTGTTGAGCTGCCAAAAAACAGAGTAGAAGGATAGTGGGTAAAGAAAAAATAAATATTCTATTAGCGGACGACCACACCATATTACGCGATGGTATAAAAATGCTTCTGTCTGCTGAAAACGACTTAAATGTCGTCGGGGAAGCTAAAAACGGCGATGAGGCTATTCAGATAGCTCGTAAACTAAAACCGGATATTGTCTTGATGGATATTTCCATGCCCAGTATAAATGGATTGGAAGCGGCTAAACAGATTTTACGCTTTGTTGATACTAAAATCATTTTACTTTCAATGTATACGGATGAAGAATACGTAATTCAGGCAATTCGAATAGGAGTCTCCGGTTACTTACATAAACAATCTGCTGCTACGACTTTGTTAAAAGCTGTGAGGGCTGTTATGGCCGGGGAAGCATATTTTAGTTCATCTATATCAAAAACAGTATTGGAAACCGCTCGAAAAAATATCCACGAGCAGTTAGATCCTTCACGGTTTGACCGTCTAACAAAACGTGAGAAACAAATACTTCAAATGATATCGGAAGGAACATCATCACGGGAAATTGGAGATCAACTTTTTATCAGCATGCCAACCGTATATAAACACCGTCGTAACCTAATGAAAAAAATAGGTGTGTTTGATGCGGCCGGATTAACGCGTTTTGCCATAAAAAACAAGCTCATAGCAGAGTAGCCTCGCCGTTGATTTCTACCTGAAAACAACTGTAAAATCTCAACCAATTTTTAAAGGATATTTATGATTACCGCCCTGGCAATTATTGCCTTATTATTAACTGTATATATGTTCATTCGAGATGCGGGTGACCAACAAGTAATCACGAGTCAGTTTCATTCGTATTACCGCCCTTTCCAAGCTGAAACAGTTGTACAGCATGAATATGTTTCCAAACCGGATATGATTTGGAAAACATTAACCGCATTAGAAGATTATTGTTTATGGTTCCCCGGGGTTAATCGAATGTTACCCATCATCGATACTTCCCGTTATGTTCACCGTTTTTCCTTTGACCGTTTTTTATTCGAACCCGGTGCTTTTATAAAAATTCGTCCCAAGTCTTTTTTACCATGGTTTAATGGTCGAATAATGGGCGTTGAAACAAATAAAAAACTAGAATTAGAAATGAGGTTTAGTCCTATTAACAAGGAAACGGTGTCTTTTGAAATTAATCTCACTCCATCCGGATCTTCAGAAGTTGTGTGTACTCGCAACAGCCATGGTTTTTTCTCTTTTTTAACAACGTGGGGTTTTGCTGATAGAGGTTCAAAAATTTTACATAATCTTGGACAGTTTATTCCCGAGGATAAATCTGCCATCAAAGAAAATGACGGCGCTCCAACCAAAGAAGCCGGCCCTCAATTAAGCCGAGAGACTATTATCGCACAAGGCGTTCAAGCCGGTTTGGGCGGAAATATGGATTTGATTAATTCCATTCCGGATAAACCCACCCGGGGCATGGCAAAAGCAGCATTAGTAAAAGCTAAACGTGTGGGTAAAATGGCCGAGGAATTAGTTAAAGCCTTGAAAGACGGACCCGTTGCCCCACCATCAAAAACAGATCCTGCCGGTGGTTTGCCTTCATTTGATAATCATGATGATTTAATTGCTTACGTAGTAAATAAAGCTTTAGACGGAGATATGGAACCCATTAATTCCATTCCGGAAAAACCGTTGCGTGGAAAAGCAAAAGCTACTATGGTCAAAGCAAAACGGACCGGTGACAGACCTGCCATGCCGAACATTCCCCAAGAATTGGCTCCGCCCTCCATCTCTGCCGACACCGGAAAAGAAACAGACGAAGATATGATGGCACGGCTCATTGAAGCGGGCGTTCAAGGCAATATGGATGAAATAAATGCTCTGGACAATAGGGTAATGAGAGGTAAAATAAAAGCGGCTATCGTTAAAGCAAAACGAGCAGCAAAATAATCTTATTAAAAAGCATGCCTCGTTTCGCAATTTTATTTGAAGGCAATTTTAATCATCTTTATGGTAAAACGGGAACTGCTTTGCTTCGGTATCGCCCGGAAGATGTTGTGTGCTGTATTGATTCAGAAAACTCCGGAAGAACAGCCAATGATGTTGTTGGAATTGGAGGCTCTTTACCTGTAGTAGCACGCGTTGAGGATTCTCTACAATTTAATCCAGATACGTTGCTGGTTGGCATAGCCACTGAAGGGGGTTATTTGCCAGACAACATGCGCGTGGGTGTTGTTACGGCTATTAAAAATGGATTAAATATTATTTGTGGTCTTCATACCTTTTTAGGTTTGGATCCAGAATTTTCTAAACTAGCAAACAAACATAATGTTGCCATAACTGATTTACGTAAACCTCCTGACCCGCCACCTTTTACAAAAGGCTCGTGGAAAGGCCGCAAAACACCTGTATTGTTGACTGTGGGGACAGATTGTGACGCTGGAAAAATGACGGCTGCCTGGGAGACATCCAATGCGTTGGTTAAGAAGGGAGTGAATGCAAAGTTTATCGGAACGGGCCAAACGGGTATTTTGCTCAGTGGTGCCGGTGTTGCTGTAGATGCGGTTGTCAGCGATTTTGTCGCCGGTGTTGTTGAAAACGAAATTGATAAGCTCGGCGAGGAGTGTGATATTATTATTGTAGAGGGCCAGGGAAGCATTACACATATGGCCTATTCAGGCGTAACTCTGGGCCTTCTTCATGGATCAATGCCCGATTTTCTCCTTATGTGTCACGATCCCTTCCGCATTGAGGATACGTTTGGACACCCGATGTTTGATGTAAAAGAAACGTTAGATTTATATTTAAATCTTGTACAAATATTTAAACCCTGCCATTGCGTCGGTCTGGGTCTTGTTACACGCACTGAAAACGACAAAACAGCTAGAAAAACCATAGAAGAATATCAAAAGAGGTTTGACTTTCCCGTAAATGATTTTATAAGATCTGGTGGAAATAATATTGTTGAAAATATTATAAGCCAATTGAGGTAATCAGCCGCGATCAGATTGCTTCGCCGCCTTATCTCAACTCTAACCCACCAGATACTGAAACTGATAAATTCCTTTTTTTTCCACAACAGGAATTGTTGTTTCCAAATTTAGTTTTAATTCTTCTACCTCACCGTCAAACAAGGGAACCCCTTTGCCAAAAATTAAAGGATGGGTTGTCAAATATAAATGTGTCAAGTGCGGTGCAAAGCGAAAATTCGTTTTTCCTCCGCCGGCTATAAAACATTTTTCTGATTTTATTTCACCTAATACAGATTCAGGGTTGTTGTTTCTGTGTACAACTATAATTTCCCGTCCGATTAATTCTTTTTGCAAGCAATCAAACGTATTCGAACCCATTATTACAGGATGACCAAGTGTTTGTTTTTTAAACAGGTGCAAGTCCTCTGACCAATCTATATCTTCATGGTGATGGCGGGCGATATATCCGTCCATGGTAATAGCTGCAATGAGAATGACTTTCACTTGGTTCTCTTAAATTGGGCGTTGGGCAGATGCACGATTGAGTGGTTTGGTTGATTGGACTGCTCTTTCTACAGAAGAACATACAACGTTATCGCCGATTATTCTTTTAGGGGGTGTCCGTTTTCATCAATTGATCCTGCCGCAACTATAACCAATTTTTCAGGATTAATGTATTTTTGAATCGCTTCGTTGATTTGTTTAAGTGTCAATTTTTGAATTATGCTTGGATACTCGTCTAACATTGAATCATCATAACCTTTTTCGGTGTTGCGTATGATTTGTCCTGCCAGACCACCGGTCGTTGCCAATCCCACTTTATATGAACCTGTTATTGTTTCTTTTTTTGCACTCAATTCATCATCGGTTATGCCTTCTACCCAACCGTTAACTTGATCTACAACAGCTTGTTTTCCTTTCTCTAACATATCAGGTGCAAAGGTTCCCCAAACGCTCCAATAGCCGTCGTTGCCGTTACTTACACCGCGAACGCTGGAATAAACACCGTATGTTAAACCCATTTTGTCTCTTACTGTTTGCATAAGGCGTGCGGCAAAATTTCCGCCTAAAATATAGTTTCCAACCATAAGGGCATAATAATCTTCATGTGTATTATCTATTCCAACTGGGACGCCCATAAACATATCTACACTTGTTTTGTCTTCCACGGTTATGTAGTGTGTTTTCGGTCCGGCATCATTGGCTGAAAGGGTAAGGTTGGGGATAAATAATTCCGATTTCTTCCAACCCCCAAAAGCGAGTTCGAGTGCTTTTGATAAAGCTTTGTTGTCTACATCTCCTACAGCTACAATACGCATATTCCCCAATCCATAATTCGTTTCGTGAAACAATTTTAAATCCTTTGTTGACGTTTTTTTAACATCTGCAATTACATCGTCTATCTCTCTTGAATAGTTTGGGTGACCTTTTGGATATAAAGTTCTTTTGAATCCTCCGCTTGCTCTTGTTCGAGTGTTTTGTTTTGACCTTTGTAAGCTTCCCGTTAATCGTTTCTTTAAGTTTTCAAGATCGCTTTTATTAAATGCGGGTGCTCTTAATTGTTCACCTAATAGCTCAATAACCAAGGGAACGTCTTTTTTTAAGCAGCGCGCGCTAAATCTTACTCTATATTTATCGCTTGAAAAATTTAAACTGGCGCCTACAGATTCCAGTTTTTCGCTTATATCGAATTTATTTTGCGTTGTTGTTCCCTCCCCAAGCATTTCAGCTGTTAGCTCTGCAACAGATTTATTTTCTTCCGGGCTAAACTCATCACCGCCAAAGATACTCCCGGTTATTGTGACAACTTCTTCTACAGGTGTCTTCAGCGTTTTTAATTCTATTCCAGGTATGGGTTTTGATGAGACGATCTGATTGGCGATAGACCGTTTTTCTTTAGACTCCTTTCTTTTTGTTCTATTATTTTTTGAATCGTTATTTCCTGCTTCGTCCGACGGGCTATAATTAAGGGGTTGGTGAACATTTTTTGCACCGACTCGGCCGTGTTCTTCTCCGTTTGATTCTGGTATAAAATAACCCGTCGTGCTTTGATCTTCATTTAAATATTCTTTTGCAGCGGTTTTAATGTCTTCTTTTTTTACTGAAGAAATTTTATCATTGTATGTTGTGTAAAATTTCCAATCCCCTATTGCTATGGATTCGTTAAGGGCTGATGCAATTGAATATGAGCCGTCTCGGCTAAATGCCATTTCTGATCGTATTTGGGCTTTGGCTCTTTCAACTTCAGACTTCTCAACTCCGTTTTGTTTTATATTTTCATATTCTTCAAGAATCAAGCGCTCAACTTCGCTGTGTTCTGTGCCGGGTGTCATAAAAACATAGGTTATAAAAAGACCGTTGTCCTTAAAAGGGAAATCCCACATGAATAAACCCGTTGCCAGTCCTTTATCAACAATTTTTCTATATAAACGGCTGGATTTCCCTCCGCCAAGAATTTTTGATAAAATCTGTAGAGCGTACGTGTTTTTTGCGAGTCCTTCCGGAGATTTGTGGGCAATACCCACAATACCGGTTTCTCCGCTGCGTTTGATAGAAAGTCTTCTCGGCCCTTCTTGTTTGGGTTCTGTTGTATACACTTCCGGAATTTCATGTTGGCTTTTTTTATGCTTGCCAAAATATTTTTTAATCATTTTCAGAGCTTCTTGTTTTTCAAAATCGCCTATAATTGTGACCGTGGCGTTGTTCGGCCAATAATATGTATTATAGAATTCGCGCAGTCTTTCTGTAGATACATTTTCTATGTCCGATCGCCATCCGATTGTTGAGTGGTGATATGGATGAGCCTGATATGCCGTCGCCCAAATATTTTTATCCAGCACATCAAAAGGATCATTTTCTCCCCGTTCGAATTCATTTCGTACAACTGTCATTTCCGGCTGGCGGTCCTCATCGCGCAAAAAAGCATTTCTCATTCTATCTGCTTCAATTGCAATTGCGGTTTCAAGGTGTTCGCTGGGTAATAGTTCAAAATAATTAGTTCTATCCAGCCACGTTGTAGCGTTTATTTGAGCTCCGATATTTTGTAATACGGTCCAAATGGTGGTCTTGCGCTTTTTATTAAAATTACGGGAACCTTTAAACATCATATGTTCCAACAGGTGAGTTGAGCCCGTATGCCCAACCGCTTCGTTTCTGGAACCAACATGATAGGTTACCATAAAGGTTACCACGGGCGCTGAATGGTCTTCCATCAGTAAAACAGATAAGCCGTTTGATTTCATTGTGTATTCTTCAATCCCGCCTGAAGTCTGAACATATTCAAAACTGTTGTTTTGATTTTTTCCCATTGCAATTCCTAATATTAACGTTAATAAATAAATTCGTGTATTAATCGCGTTCATAATACATTTCCTCTTCTGTTTTTTGTGGTGTGAAGTTACAAAACAGACTTAATTATTTTAAAATTTATACTTCCTTTTCTGTCTCTTCTTTTAGTGCTTTCCATGATGGCAAAAATTGGCCTGTTGTTTCCATATAATTTTTATATTCTTTTCCAAATTTATTTATCATATATTTTTCTTCTTTTATCACATTCCACGACCAAAAAAGAGATACGGGGAGAACCGAAACAAGAAGCCCCCACGAATATTGCCAAAGGGCTAATGAGCCGGTGGCGGAATAAATCAATGCACTGTAAAGCGGGTGTCGAATAAATTGAAATGGACCATCTGTTATTAATTTATTTCCCCATTCATTTTTCACAAGATTGACTGTTCCGCTCCCAAGTAAATATACGGCATCAATCAATAGCACCAAGAGAAATATTAAACGCGCAGTATTCCCAATCTTCATCTCCGGCAACCCAATCATATTCCCACCCCAAAAAAATGTAATCCATAAAAATATTGTAACAACAATACCGGAGGGGCCGACGCCAAAAATACGTGTTAATTGAGATTGTATATTCACGAACGAATAAAAATTTCGGTCTGTTTTTTGTTTGGTGTTTTGTGGAGATAAATAATTAACATTTTTTGAGGCGTGAAAATTACAACGGATGTCTTATACCTCAATAAGTTTCCAGTCTCCCTTTGTGACTTTTAAACCAAGTATAATTGCAAAAGCAATAATCATAAATGACAGGGAAGACCATGCAGCAAAAAAACCTATTTCCCGAACCACGCCAAAATAGTAACAGGTGGGAAGCATAAAAACCCAAATTAAAACAGATTCAACCACTGCCGGATAAACGGTGTTTCCTGCGCCGGAAAGAGCAAACCAGAGCGTCATGCCAAATGCATCAAAAAATTGAAGAATTCCTATAATTCTTATTCCAATGATACTCAAATGCGTTACCTGTGGGTCACTTGTAAACAGGGGGACTATCCAGTGGGGGAGAAAAATAAAAACCAAGCCCACAGAACCCATAATCAATTCTGAAAATCGTACACTTTCTGTAATACTTGCTTCTGCTTTATCCAGCTTTTTTTCACCCATATATTTCCCAACAAGCGTAGAACATGCTTGTCCGATGCCAATCGCCGGCATAAATGACGCATGCATAACTTGAAACGCAAGTTCGGTAGCGGCGAGTTCAATAATTCCGATTAACGCGACAATCTTATAAAAGACAGACCAGCCAAGACTATTAAACATCTCCTGGATTCCCATAGGCAACGCAAGGGAGAACTGTTTTTTCATCATTGTGCCATCATGAGAGAATGAAAAAACATTGTATTTCTTTTCAATTTTTTTAGAAAACATATACGCAGAATAATGAAACAGAGACCAAGAGGATGCGATCAGCGTACCCAAGGCAGCCCCTTTCACGCCCATCGCCGGAAAAGGGTACCAATTCCACAAACCGGACAACCAACCGGCTCCAATAGATTCAGAAAAAGCATTTACTCCTTCAACGCCGTAAATCAAGCCTGCGTTCAAATACACATTTATAATATTACTTGTAATGGATACTTGCATGTGGACTTTCGTTTTTTCTATTCCGGCGAAAAAACCTTGAAAAATGAATGCCATTGACGTTACTGAAACGCTTAAAAATGCGATTTGAGTATAATCAACGCATAAATCTCCTGTGTGCCCTGTAATAAAAAAAGGCACAAATCTTCCTGCAAAATGATACCCGAAGATTGCCGCCGGTATTCCGTATAACAACGCCATAAAAAGGCCGTTATGAAGCGCGGTTCCGCACTTATCAAACTTCTTTTGCCCAAGCCGTCTGGCGGTTAATGTTTGTGTTCCTGTTCGCAATCCAATGGCAAACGCAATAATTGTCCACGTCAACATAGCGCCCATTCCAGTTGCTGCCAATGCCGAGGCTCCCAAACGTCCAACCATGGCCATATCCACAAGCCCCATAAGCACACGACTAAAATTGCTGAAAATGATGGGCCATGCAAGTTTAATGACTTCGCTTGAAATTTTTGGGTGTTTTGGTTTTATCCTAAATACGTCTTTAAGCATTTATCTCATCTAATCAAATAGTGGTTTTATTGTGAGCTGTCCTTTTTGGGATGATTTTATACTGCGCCAAACGGCATTCAATAGAGCCGTTAAATAAAATTTTTCTGAAACTTGATCGCAATTCTACTTTTTTCAATAGTGTTAAATTTCCTGTGAAAATATGCGCATTCCAATTTGGTAATTTATTTTTGAAAAAATCACCCAATTCCCTATATGTCATTTCTAACTTTTTGACATCTCCGATTCGCTGACCATAAGGCGGATTACATATGCAGGTTCCCGGTTGTTCCATTAATGGTGAATCTTGAAATGATCGTTGATTCCATTCAATCCAATTATCAACACCGGCAACTATAGCTGCTCTTTTTGCACTTTCAATTGCGTTGTTTGAAATATCCGAACCAATAATGATTGATTTTGGTTTTTGAATTATATTTTTTGCTTCATTAATAATATTTTTCCACACTTTTTCATTAAAATTGTAAAAATTCATAAAAGCGAATTTTGGAATTAAAAGACCCGGAGCTGTATTGGAGGCTATGAGTGCGGCCTCTATGGGCAGCGTCCCTGAACCGCACATTGGATCATAAAAAGGCGTTTTGCCGTTCCATTCAGAAAGAAGAATTAAACCCGCCGCAAGTGTTTCTCGCAACGGCGCCTTCATGTGGGCTTGCCTATATCCTCGCATATGTAAACTGCGCCCGCTTGTGTCTAAAGAAAGAGTTCCTTTGTTATCGAAAACGTGTAAATCAATTCCTATATCAGCTTGTCGCTTATCAATATTAGGGCGTTCTCCAACTTTTTCTCGGAAACTATCCACAATGGCGTCTTTCACTTTTAATGCAAGAAATTGAGATTGTTTAAGCGCCGATCTGTTCAGGTTCGCATGAACGCGGATTGTCTTGTTTACTCCAAACCATTTTTCCCAAGAAACCTTCCGTGCAAAAGAATAAACCTCTTTTTCTGTTTCAACTTTTGCTATTGCCAAAGGAAACAATATTCGTTGCGCAGCTCGGCTGTGTAGGTTTACGCGATAACAGTCTTCCCAGTTTCCTGAAAAGGAAACACCGTTGTGTTTTGTCTCTGCGGAGAGGTTAAGAGCTTTTATTTCTTTTTTTAAAACAGGTTCTAGCCCCTGACTGCATGTAGCAAAAAACTGCTGTTTCATTATGTTTGAGCGCTACGAATATTATTAGTTGAACAATAATAATTATTTCTCAATTGTTTTTTCCTTCGCGTGTTTACACCCCACTGCTCCTCAGGGCTTTGGCTTTCTTGTTCTTTGCGACCGATGAATGTATCCTGCAAATAAAAGGCTATAAAATTACTGCGTTTTAATCATAAACCTCCGATAACTTTCAGATATATAATGGAACATTTTATCGTTCATAAAAAAATCCAAAAGGCTCTCAAAAACAACAGACCTGTTTTGGCCTTGGAATCTACAATTTTGGCTCATGGCATGCCTTTTCCTGATAATCTTGCTTTTGCGAAAAGATCGGAGGATCTGTTAATTAACGCGGGAGTTGTCCCTGCCACAATTGCAATTATAAACGGAACAATAAAAATAGGCCTTGAGGAAAAAGACTTATCGTTTGTTTGTAAAAATAAAGATGTCCACAAAACCTCTCTTAGAGATATAGGGGCTGTTGTTTCTGGAAAAAATTCTGGAGCTACGACTGTTTCTGCTACGATGCATTTGGCTTCTTTAGCCGGTATTAACGTTTTTTCTACCGGCGGTATCGGCGGCGTTCACCATCAATTTGCAAAAAATATGGATATGTCTCAGGACCTGATGGCCCTAAGCAACATTCCTATAATTGTTGTGTCTGCCGGTGCAAAATCTATTCTTGATCTTCCTAAAACTCTTGAAGTTCTCGAATCCTTCGGTGTTCCGGTTGTCGGGTTTAAAACAAAAGACTTTCCGGCTTTTTATTCACGCTCCTCCGGTTTAATGTTGAAAAATTATGTCGAATCTGTTGAAGAAATAATTAAACAATATAAAGCAGCAAGATCGCTTAAAATTAATTCTGCACTATTGATCGCAAACCCTATAAGAAAAAAAGATGAAGTTTCAAAAAATGAATTAAGAGGTTATTTTGATTCTGCTTTTAAGTTGGCAGATGAATATAAAATATCCGGAAAAGACGTTACACCTTTTTTATTAAAATCAATCGTTGGTCTTTCTAACGGGAAATGTCTAAAAGCAAATATTTCTTTGGCCCTTAATAATATAAAATTGGGAGCAGAAATAGCGACTGCTTTAGCTGGCAATTAGCCCTGCTTATTTATCCGTTGCGGTACGGTTAAAATAGCTCTATTAAAAATATGGTTGTCTGGCGCCAAATATAGCCGTTCCTATTCTAACCATTGTGCTGCCTTCTTCAACTCCAATCAAATAGTCTCCGCTCATACCCATGGAAAGTGTGTTCAGTTTTTTATGCTTTGTTGGGCGTTGACTATTAATTTTATCTAATATCATTTTTAACTCTGAAAATGCCGAGCGAATTTTTTGTTCATTTTTTGTATGTGGACCAATAGTCATTAATCCCTCTACTTTTATGTTTTCCTTTTCTAAACAAGCTAAAATATTGTCTGTTTCATTTTTATCAAAGCCGTGCTTTTGAATCTCTCCGCTCATATTTATTTCAAGTAAAACGGGTATTGTTTTATTTAGTTTTTGTGCGTTTTTGCTAATGTTTTCAGCGAGTTTTAATGAATCAACCGAGTCTACCCTATCAAATAAATTGACAGCTTTTTTGACTTTATTCGATTGAAGGTGCCCAATCATATGTTTAATAACGTGGTTGGCGTTTTCAATTTTAATAAATTTATTTTCTGCCTCCTGAACCCTGTTTTCACCAATATGTGTTAACCCTGCTGTAATTGCTTGTGACGCTGTTTCTGGTGGGTGTGTTTTAGTAACCCCAACGATTGTTACTAATTTGTTTTGTCCTGTTTTTTCTTGTGCTTTTAGTATTTTTTCCTGTATTCGTAAAATGTTTTTACGAATAGTATTATCAGGACACATCTTCTGGTTGAGTTTCTCCGGTGGTTTCATTTTCGGGCTGTTCGTGTGCTTCGTCATCTGTTTCGTTGTCTTCGTGGATTACGCGACTTATGGATGAAATAGACGTTCCTTCGTCCAGCTTTACCAATTTTACGCCTTGCGTTACTCGTCCAATGGTTCGTATTGATGAGATGGGTTGTCGCATTAAAACTCCCTGATCTGTTATTACAACCAAATCATCTGTATCAACAACTTCCATGATGGCTTTCATTTTACCTGTTTTTTCTGTAACACGCATTGTCATCACGCCTTTGCCTCCGCGCGTTTGTGTTCTGTATTGAATTACTTCTGTTCTTTTTCCAAGGCCTTTTTCTGTTGCTACCAATATTGTTCCCTCTCTTTTAACAACCAGCATTCCTACAACTTCGTCTGTTTTTGAACTGAGTGTAATTCCTTTAACGCCCATTGTTTTCCGACCTGTAGATCTTACATTTTTTTCTGAAAAACGGATTGATTTTCCTTCTTTTGTTCCAAGAAGAATATCGTTTTCTCCGTCTGTTATTTTTGCTTCAATCAACCTGTCGCCTTCACGAATATCAATGGCGTAAATGCCTCCTTTTCTTGGTTTGCTGTATGCAGATAGAGTTGTTTTTTTAATGATTCCTTTTTGAGTGGCCATCGCAATGTGGTGTTGGTCATCAAACTCTTTTACACTCACAAACGCTTCAACCTTTTCTCCCGGTTCACAGCCAATTAAATTAACGACCGCCCGGCCTAATGTCGCCCGTCCTCCTTGGGGTATATCATAAGCCTTTAACCAATAGCACTTTCCCTTGTCGGTGAAAAACAAGAGATAACTGTGAGTGTTGGCTATAAATAAATTTTCTACAAAATCCGTATCTTTAGAAAGAGCTCCTTTTATTCCGCGGCCTCCGCGCCGTTGACTTCTATATGTTGTTGCGGGTGTGCGCTTTATATATCCGCTGTGGGTAATCGTTATTACAACGTCTTCTTCAACTATCATATCCTCTAAGGAAACATCTGCTCCAAAAGGCATAATTTCCGTTCTTCTTTCATCTCCAAACCTTTCTCGAATATCTTCTAATTCATGTTTTATAATGTCCATTCGTTGAGAACGGCTTTCTAAAATTCCTTTTAATTTTGCTATAATTTTTATGATTTCTTTATATTGCTCAACTATTTTATCTACTTCTAATCCTGTAAGTCTTTGCAGTCGCATATCCAATATCGCTTGTGCTTGTTTTTCTGTAAAATCAAACCTATTCATCAGTCCTTCTTTTGCCGAGGATGGGTCTTTGCTGGCTTTTATCATTTCTATTACTTCGTCTATATTGTCTAATGCAATTTTTAATCCTTCTAATATGTGTGCCTTTGCCTCTGCTTCGTCAAGTTCAAACTGCGTTCGCCTAACAACAATTTCATGTCGAAAAGTAATAAAATGAGTGAGCGTTTCTTTTAGAGGAAGAAGTTTTGGCACGCCATTTACCAGAGCAAGCATAATAATCCCAAATGTGTCCTGCAGCTGTGTGTATTTATAAAGTTGGTTTAAAATAACTTCTGGGATGGCGTCTTTTTTTGTATCAATTACTACTCTAATGCCGTCTTTATCTGATTCGTCTCTTATGTCTCTTATACCTTCTATTTTTTTATTTCGTACATGGTCTGCAATTTTTTCGATTAAATTTGCCTTATTCACTTGATAGGGCAATTCGTTTATTATAATACTAGACCTGCCTCTGTTATCGCTTTCAATTGACGCCCGGGCACGAACAACAACCTTTCCCCTTCCTGTTTCGTATGCGCTTTTTATGCCTTCGTAGCCCATGATTATTGCACCCGTTGGAAAGTCGGGCCCTGTAACAATTTTTAATAGTTCGCTTACTTCAAGGTCTGGAGTGTCAATAACTGTAATAAGAGCATTAACAATTTCTGTTAAGTTGTGTGGAGGAATTTTTGTGGCCATACCCACAGCTATTCCTTCTGATCCATTTACGAGCAGGGTCGGAAACGTTGTGGGAAGGACAGTGGGTTCTTTCATTGACTCATCAAAGTTTAGCTGCCAATCAACTGTTTTCTTCTCGAGATCAATCATTGTTTCACTGCCAAGTCTGGTCATTCTAGCTTCTGTGTATCTCATGGCGGCCGCCCGGTCTCCATCAACAGAGCCAAAATTTCCCTGTCCGTCTACAAGCTCATACCGCATGGCAAAATCTTGTGCCATTCTTACCAGAGCATCATATACAGAGGAGTCGCCGTGTGGGTGATATTTACCAAGAACGTCTCCAACAATTCTGGCCGATTTTTTATAGGGACGGTTCCACCCAACCCCCAATTCGCTCATACCAAACAATATTCTTCTATGTACCGGTTTTAACCCGTCTCTTACGTCGGGCAGTGCCCGGGATACAATAACAGACATTGAATAATTAAGGTAGCTTTCGCGCATTTCATCAACGATGTCTAGTTTTACTATATTGTCTCTTGATAAATCCATTTTTCTCTTTCTGTGTTTTTAAATATCCAAATTTCCAACAAACAGTGCGTTTGCTTCAATAAATGATCGGCGAGCCTCTACGTCGCTACCCATTAAATCTGTAAATGTTTTTGCTGCCTCAGCTGCGTCCTCTACGGTAACTAGCAATAGGGTCCTTTTTTCTGGATCCATTGTTGTTGACCAAAGTTGGTCAGGGTTCATTTCGCCCAGACCTTTATACCTCTGAATGTCTATTTTAGTTGTTTTGTTATCTTTTCTCATGCGCTCAAGAAGTGTTTTTTGCTCATCATCGCTATATACATACACGTTCTTTTTGCCTTGTTTTAATCTATATAGTGGAGGTTGTGCAATGTATACATTTCCGTTTGTAATCAGTTGAGGCATTTTGCGATAAAGAAAGGTTAACAACAGGGTTCTAATATGACTTCCGTCCACATCTGCGTCTGTCATAATAATAACCTTATGGTATCGAAGTTTTTCTATATTAAAATCAGCAGTGTTTTTCTTTTGATCGCCTTCTTCGGCATCTTCCAAGTCTCCTCCGAAACCGGTACCCAGCGCTGTTATGATTGTTTGAATTTCATTGTTTGATAATAATTTGTCTATTCGCGCTTTTTCTGCGTTTATAACTTTACCCCTCAAAGGTAGAATGGCTTGAAAGCGTCTGTCTCTGCCTTGTTTTGCAGATCCGCCCGCAGAGTCACCCTCAACAAGATAAATTTCACACATTTCCGGATCTTTGTTTGAACAGTCCGCCAATTTCCCGGGAAGAGACCCTCCTTCAAGCGCGCTTTTTCTGCGGATTAGATCCCTGGCTTTTCTCGCAGCTTCTCGGCTTCTGTGAGACATCAGCGCTTTGCCTATAACTCTTTTTGCAATAGAGGGGTTTTGTTCTAAAAATTCTTGTATTCCTTCATAAACAATCGCGTCAACAACCCCTTTTATTTCACCGTTTCCCAGTTTTGTTTTTGTTTGACCTTCAAATTGTGGTTCCGCTACTTTTATTGAAACAACAGCTGTTAATCCTTCTCTGAAGTCTTCTCCGCTTAAGGTGATCTTTTCTCCCTTAATTCCTTTTATAAGATTGTTTTTATTCCCATAAGTGTTCATTCCCCTTGTAAGCGCAGATCTAAACCCCGACATGTGCGTTCCGCCCTCAATGGTGTTTATGTTGTTCACAAAAGATAAAATATTTTCCGTGTAACCATCGTTGTAACGCATTGCGACATCAACGGGTGTTTCTCCTTTTTCTTTATTTATTGTAATGACTTTATTGTGTAAAGAATTTGTAGAGCTGTCCAAAAATTTTATAAAGTCAGAAAGTCCTCCTTTAAACTTATATGTTTCTTTTCTTTCTTCTTCGCGGGTTGTGTCAACAAGAGAAATTTCTAATCCGCTGTTAAGATAGGCCAGTTCTCTCAAGCGGTCTGCAATAAGATCAAAATCCCAACTTTTTACGGTAAAAATTTCACTGTCTGGCATAAATGTAATTTTTGTACCGGTCTTTTTTGTCTTTCCTATTGTTCCAATTTCCGTTTTTGTTTTTCCCTTTTCGTATCTTTGTTTGTGTATTTGTCCTTCTCTGTGGACTTCAGCTTCTAACCATTCAGACAGAGCATTTACAACCGAAACCCCTACGCCGTGAAGCCCCCCCGACACTTTATATGAACCTTTATCAAATTTTCCTCCTGCATGTAACACTGTCATAACAACTTCAAGGGCCGGCTTCTTTTCTGTCTTATGGATGTCAACGGGAATTCCTCTGCCGTCATCTTCAATTGAAACACTGCCGTCTGAATTAAACTCGACATGTATTTTTGTACAGTGTCCAGCCAAGGCTTCGTCTACGCTGTTATCTACAACTTCGTATATCAAATGGTGAAGTCCGCGCTTTCCAACGTCTCCTATATACATTGCAGGACGTTTTCGTACCGCCTCTAGGCCTTTCAGAACTTGTATTTTTTCTGCGCTGTACTGTGCTGATTGTTCTTTATTTGTCATAAAAAGATAATGTCCTTAATTGCTTTTTTACCAATTCGTTTATTTAGTTTTATTATAATGTCTTCTTTTTGAAACAGGAGCTCTTGTCTCCAGGCGGGGGTTGTTGTTCTTATGGTTAAGGTTCCATGTTCCACGCTTTCTGGTTGCGTGTTTTCTGATACCTTTTTTCCCACAACGTCTGACCAAACATATATTGCTGTGTTTTGGGCTACGCCCTTTGCCAGCCCGGCTTTGTGAAGATAAATATTTAAAACCTGTTTTAAGCTTTGCACGTTCTCTCCATGTATAAAGAGGCGTTGTTTTCAGACCCTAAATCAATCCCGTGCTTTTCAATGTCTACAATGTCTGTTGTGGTTATAATTGTTTGATATTCTCCATTCAATAGAGACAGCGCGCCGTCAGCTCTTTGAAGGTCCAGCTTCGCAAAAAAATCATCAAGCATCAAAATGGGGGTTTTTCCTGTCTCTTTTTTTATTGTATTTATTTCTGCCATTTTTATAAGAACAAGAGCGAGTTTGTGCTCGCCTTGTGATCCAAAGTTTCTCAACAACCTGCCATTAAATGTAAAACAATATTCGTCTCTGTGTGGGCCTGCCGTTGTCCGGCCTTTTACAATGTCTAAATTTAATGAATCTTCCAGACGCTTTTTAAACGTTCCTGCGTCTCCTTCCGGAAAAAATTCTAAACGCAAATCAATTTCTTCTTTGGCATATTTTTTATTTATTTTTTGCAGTTCGTGAATGATTTGGTCAATTATAGCCGTTTTTAGTTTCCAGAGTTTTTTTCCCGCAGAAACAACAGGTTCGTTCCATGCAGTTATTGACGCATGGCTTGCTTGTCTTTTACGTGTTTCCCGAAGTGCAAAGTTTCGCTGCTTTATAAGTCGCTGATAGACAAGCAGCGTTTCTAAATATTCCCTTGAAATGATTGATAATATTTTATTGAAATAGTCGCGCCTGTCCCCAGGAGAGCCTTTTGTTATGATTTGTTCTTCTGGAGACAATAAAACAATTGGCGTTTTTCCTATCAAATCCATTGTCTTTTTTATAGCTGTTCCATTGATAAAAAAACGTCTCTGACCTGTGGACAGATGATTTAGCTTAATTTCCCGGACAGCATTGCTCATATTAAAAATGCCCTTTAAGGAAGACGTGGTTGTGTTTTCTTTTAATGTTTCTTTGTGGTTTCGGGTGCGAAAACTCCTTCCCATTGAAAGAGTATAAACCGCCTCCAGCGCGGCTGTTTTACCAGAACCATTTTCTCCCCAGATCACATTAATCCCTTTTTTGAAATTAAGTTGAACGTGGTCGTGGTTTCTATAATTTTGTATTTCAACTGTTTCAATGTGTGGCATTGAAACGTGTTTTTTTTGGTTGGTAGTGGATTTTTTTACCTTTTAATCATTAAGCCTAATAGGCATCAACAACATGGTAATTTCGTTGTTTGGTCCTTGAGTTTCTGGAAAGATCAGGCATGCGCTTATGGCTGTTTTTAGGTGAAGAACTATATTTTTTGTTTTCAGGTGCATCAATATGTCTTTCAAATAAGCAGCGTTATAGCCCACCGTTACGACTTCTCCTGTAAGCTTTGAGGGAATTTCTTCTTTGGCCTTTGATGCTTTTTCCGGGTCTTCTGTTCTTACGGTTATTTTATCTTCAGTAACTTCGAGGGCTATCTGTTGAGTAGAACGATTAGAAAAAATTGAGACTCTTTTTACCGCGCTTAATAAAGCGTCTCTTTCTACTAAAAGCTCTTTGTCATTGTCCGCCGGTATTACGCTTTCAAAGTCTGGAAATCTTTCGTCTATAATTCGGGTAAAAATAGAGTCGCCGCCCACGTTTGCTGTTAAGCTGTTGTCTCCCATCCAGATTTGAACGTTTTCGTCGGATGCCAATAACGAATTCATCAAGTTTAAAAATTTTCTTGGTATTATAATGTCTCCAGCAAATTCTTTTCCTTCAAAATCTTTTTGTATATAGCGCACGAGTCTGTGCCCATCTGTTGCTACTGTGGTTAGTTTTTTCTCTTCAAATCGAAAAAGTACACCTGTTAAAGCAGGCTTCAATTCGTCTTTGCTGATCGCAAACGTTGTCATTCTGATTATTTCTCTTAGTGCGTCTGAATCTATTCCGCTGGCTTTGCGATTATCCACATCAGGAAGGGCGGGAAATTCCTCAACGGGCTTCCCCATCAAGTCATATGTTCCGGTGTTTGTTACAAGCTCGATCTTCTGGTTGTCATCTGCTGACAGCGTAATGCGCGTGTCTTGCATTTCGTTGGTGATGTCCATGAGAGTTTGTAGTGGAATCGCAGCCGATCCTGGCTGTTCTATGCTTGCTTCGAGCTTGGTGCTTATGGTTATTTCTAGATCAGTTGTGCGCAAAGAAACCCCTTCTTTATCTACTTCAAATAATACGCAGCTTAAAATAGGAAGAGTTGATCTTGCAGGTGTTCCCTTAGAAAGCTTTTGAAGCGTTTTAAGCAGTTCTTCAGATGATGTTGTAATCCGCATTTAGTCGTCCGTTTAAAATTGTTATAAACTTAAAATTAATTGCTTTAATAAAGCTTGAGATGTTACCTAAAAAGGTGTCTTTAGACAAGAAATTTTGCACCCTATTAACTCTATATATTATATAAGATTAGTTTAATTTAAAAATATATTAATTATATACTATGTGGATAATGTGTATAAGTTTATTGGTCACAAAGAATAAAGAGAGTTAATACAAAACATTTAATGTGTGCGTTAAAGAAAAAGATGAAGTGGATAAAAAGAATAAAACTGTGGACAAAGATAGAAAAGAAGAATAAATATGTATATTTTTTTACTTTTTAATTGAAGTTGATAGCATTGTTAAAAACATGTTTAAAGATTTGTGGATATCTACCAGGGGTTTATTTGAATAAAAAATCTTTCGCGAGCTTTAGATATCCAATCCTCATACCACTGAGATCGTTTATGGTTTAAAGCCATGTTTTCTATATCTGGCCAATGAGCGGAAAGACTTGGTTCCCCCCCCTCTCTAAAAGAATCAACCCAGAACAAATGATATCCCTGCTCTGTTCGTACCGGAAGACTACACATTTCGATTTCTAATAAACTGAAAATTTGTGAAAGTTCGGGAATGGGCGAGTTATTTGGATTAACCCAACCCAAGTCTCCCCCAATTTCACTTGTTTGTTTATCGCTAGAATGAGCAGACACAAGTCTCTTAAAATCATTAAGAGAAAGGGCGGAGTCTTTTAGCGTTAAGGCAAAGCTGTAAGCTCGAGACTCATCATCTTCTGAAATTTTTGGGATAAGTAAAATATGACGAACTTTGATTTTGTCTCCAAGCTTTTCCTCTGTTTCAACAATGTGATAACCAAATTGTGTTTTAATGATATCGCTAACAACGCCGACATTTTGCGAAAAAGCAACAGATTCAAACTCGGGAACCAGAGAGCCCCTGCGAACATATCCCAAAGAACCACCGTTTTGTCTGCTTCCAGGGTCTTGTGAGTGAAGCCGGGCCAACGCCTCAAAAGAACTGCCGTCAAGAATTTGTTTTTTAATTTTAACGAGCGCCCCATACACAGCGTTGCTGCTTTCTTCACCGGCAACAACGGGAACCAAAAGATGCCGAACCTTAATTAAGGAAGGAAAAAAAGGAAGGCTGTCTTTATAGGTAATAAAAAAACGTTCAACATCTTCACGATTCACATTTATTTTGTTGATTAACGTTTGTTGATATCTTTCGGTTGTTAAACGATCTCTCATTTCATACCAGAATTCACGGCGAAAAGATTTTAGAGACTGTCCAAGCATTTCTTCTGCCCTTTCTTCGTTTCCAGACTGAGAGATAAACATTTCAATTTGTTGGTCCAGGGCCCTGTCTACCGCCTTCTCCTCCACGAAGATCGAGTCTACAGCGGCCATTTCCAGCATAATTTTTTGATCTATGATTGAACGAACCACCCCCCGTTGAAGGATCAATAATTTTTCCATATCTGCGGACGGGTTCAACTGTTGTTGTACCGCTGCAATGTTTACAAGTTGAGCAACATCGCTTTTTAGGACAATGTGTTCTCCTACGATAGCAGCAACTCCGTCTACAAAAACAGAGGGTTCTTTGTCTTCTGAAAAAAGAAAAGAACAAATGAACAGAAAATGAGTAATTAATTTTTTCATATAATTAGTTAATAGTATATGGTGTATGGTTGCGCAAGCTGTCAAGAACGTGTAAAGATTTTAAGGCAAATTTTTGTTGAAAAATACGCTGAAAAATTTCATCATAAACTTCTTCTAACACAAGAATAGCCCCGGATTCATATCTTTCTAAAATAAACAATATATGATATCCAAAATCGCTTTTTATAGGTCCATGTAATCTTTTTTTAGATTTTTTTGAAAACAAAGTTTTTTCCAACTCGGGAAGAAGAGAACCGCTTTTTACAATTACAGGGTGTATGCCGTGTTTTACAAAAAGTTCATTTTTTTCCTGCTTTTTACCCCTAACCCCAAGGACGCGAATAATCTCTGCGGCCTCTTTTTTGTTGTCAGCAAACAAGTGATATACTTTTGCCGCTTTTTTTGTTCTTTTGAAGCTGTCAGCGTTGTTCTTATAATACTCAATAACCTCTTTGTTAGAAACAGCAACGCCTTGCTCCACAATGGTCTTCAGGTAGAGCTGTCCCACTAATTTTCGAGTATACTTTTCGGAAGAGAGCTTAAAATCAAGATCTTTACCAAAACCCGCCCGAATTGCGCGGTTAAAAAGTATTTCCTCTGAAACCCACCGGTTAACCAATTGATTAATGGTTTTTTTGCTGCTTGCAGAAGCGCTGGAAATATCTTTTTCTAACAATTCGGACTTTTCTACCCTTGCAAGCACAGTGAGGCCGTTTGATGGTTTTTCACAACCAATGAAAAGAAAAATTAAAAAAAAGAAAGATTTTTTCAAAATATCCATCCTTAATCTATGGGTTGAGTCAAACGAGCAAAGTCATACAAAAAAGAAAACCCGTCATTAAAAGAACTGGTTTCAACAACAGCAGAAAAATCTCCCTTATTACTAAACCGAAAAGCCCTCCGAACAGAAGACAGCTTTTTTTGTAAAAGCGTTAAATCAATGTTGGCCTCTTTTTGTGGGAAAGAAAAAGAAATTTTAACAGAACTGTTTCGTATGTATATTTTTTTCACCCCACATCCTACAAAAAGCTCGCGAATTTTTGCAATAGATATAACATTTTTAGAAAAAAGAGGAAGCCTTCCAAAACGATCAAGCATTTCTTTGTTAACCAACTCTATTTCTCTCACACCGCGAGCAACCGAAAGGCGCTGATAATAAAAAACCCGGTCTTGTGCTAAGGGAATATATGATTCAGAAAAATATGCAGATCCTACAAAAACAACACGGGGAACCACCGGCATTTTTTCTTTAGGCCGCAGCTTTTCATCAACGCCCTGTTTAAGGATTTTGCAATACATGTCATAGCCAATTTGATTTACGTGCCCGCTTTGATCATATCCAAACAAGCTTCCAGCTCCCCTTATTTCTAAATCCTTTAGGGCAATTTGATAACCGGATCCGAGAGCAGAATAATGTTCAATGGCTCGAAGTCTTTTTCGAGCATTTTCGTTAAGCTTCTTGTTGGGTATCAACAACCAGCAGTAAGCCTGAACGTTGCCCCGGCCAACACGCCCGCGAATTTGATAAAGTTGAGCAAGTCCAAAGCGGTGAGCGCCGTTAATAATAACAGTATTAGCGTTTGTTACGTCTAATCCAGATTCGATAATGGTTGTACAAACAAGGACATCAACGCCACCATCAAAAAAAGATAAAACGGTGTTTTCTAGTTCCTTGCTGGGCAGAGAACCATGGGCCCCCACAACAACAAGGCTCGGAAAGAACTCCCTTATTTTATTAACGACAAACGGAAGGGATTGAATATTATTATGCAAAAAGTATACCTGTCCACCCCGTTGAACCTCTCTTTTTATTTGCTGTTTAACGGCAGACCAAGAAAAATATTGAACATTTGTTTTAATAGGCAGTCTTTCTTGGGGCGGTGTGTCAATCCGACTAATATCACGAACCCCAACAAGCGATTGCTGTAATGTTCTCGGAATAGGCGTTGCAGTAAGAGTTAAAACATCCACTTCTTTTTTCAAAACCCGAAGCTTCTCCTTGTGTTTTACACCAAAACGATGCTCTTCGTCTACTATGAGCAACCCAAGGCTCTTTGTCACAACATCTTTAGAGAGCAACCTATGTGTACCAATTATAAGGTCAACATTTTTAGTGCTTATTTTTTCAAGAACAGATAATTGTTCTTTCTTGGATTGGAAGCGCGATAACAACGAAATTTTCACCCCCAACTCTCCAAGACGTGTTTTGGAGGTAATAAAATGCTGATCGGCCAAGATTGTTGTTGGGGCGAGAAAAAAGACCTGTCGCCCACCTGCGATAACCTTCATCGCCCCTCGAAGGGCAACCTCTGTTTTTCCAAACCCAACGTCCCCCAAAACAATCCGATCCATTGGGTTTGGCTTGTCCAAATCCATAAGAACCTCTTTAATTGTTTCAGACTGGCCCAATGTTTCTTTAAAAGGAAAAGAATCAGCTAAATAATCCACAAAGTCATTATCGTGCGTATAAGCATATCCTCGAGGTTGCTGACGAGAAGAATAAACTTTAATTAAATCATCAACAATAATGCTCATAGATTTTTTTGCACGAGAGAGTTTGTTTTGCCATGCGCCTGAACCAAGGCGAGAAAGCTTTACGGTCACCCCACCTGCGGGTGTATATTTATGAAGCTTATCAAAACAGTCCAAAGCAATATTAACGACACCACCGTCCGCAAATTCGACAGCAATGCTATCCTGTCTATTTTCTTGGCTACCAACAAAAGATAGCCCCATATATTTACCAACCCCATATTCTTCATGCACAACATAGTCTCCCCATCCAATGTTAGCCAGGCCAAATTCCACAGAAGGCGCGGGGCCTGGCGCCGCGGGAGCAGAGGAAGAAGGGCGGACCAACTTTAGATCTCCATAACCTAAAACGGCTAAATTTAAGCTTTTTGAAACAAACCCACTGCGTAACGGCTTTGAAACAAGGGTAAAATCACCGAACCGCTCTTTTAATTTTGTTTTTTGAAGTGCAGCAGATGCAAAAACAAAAACATTAAAATCGAGCTTTTTTGATAAAACATTAATTTTATCCGGTGAGCAATCAACAGATAAATCAGGACCAACAAAAGCAGAGTTATTAGCGACGGAAAAAACAGAGCCTGTTTTTTTTATATAATAGTGTCGTTTTATAGAACGAGATATTAGTTCCAAAAATGGAATTTTTTCTTTTTTAGTAAAACCCGAAGGAGCACAAAGAACAAACTCTTCCAAAACAGAAATAGAAAGCTGTGAAACAGGATTGAAAGAACGAAGAGATTCGATTTTATTGCCAAAAAATTCAATCCGCACAGGAACAGAGGCGTACAAAGGGAATATATCCAAAATACCACCACGCACAGAAAAAGAACGGGGAGACGTGGATGGATCAACGGGTTCATAACCCCAAAGTGAAAGTTTTTTTACAATTTCATCCATGGGCACTGAAGATGCTTTTTTTAAAACAATTCGATTAATATCCTTTTTTGGGTCATAAACGGGCAAGCCAAGAACTTTTGAGGTGGATATTATTATAGGGGCACTTTTTGAAATAACCGCAGCGTAAGCAGATTCAAAATTCTTTTCTTCTTCAGAAGCAAAATAATCCGGGCGGTCCTTCATTTTTTTTACATAGGGAGCAAAAAAGACAGCATCGGGCAATAGATCATAGACGTCCAAATACAGCCTTTCTGTGTTTACGCCCGGATCGGGTATTATTAAAAAACCGTTTTTATCGTGAAGAGACCTTATAGAAAACAATAATGATAAAAAACCAGAAGTACAATTTTTTAGAACAACATCCCCAGAACCGTTAAAAAGATGCTCATAATAATTTGATTGTTTAATTTTGTTATAAAGAACCCTCGGAAAAGAAAATGTTTCACGTGAAACGCCCATTGTTTATCTGGATAAATAAACAGACAAAACAGACGCGTCAGCAGGAGAAACTCCAGAGACGCGAAAAGCTTGACCCAGTGTTTCCGGGCGAACAAAGTTCAGTTTTTCCCTAGACTCCTTAGAAAGGCTTGGGATTTGTAAATAATCGAATTCTGCTGGAATCAATTTGTGCTCTAGTTTTTTTAACTGATTAATCTGTTTGAGCTGTCGTTTTATGTATCCCTCATATTTAATAATAATTTCGGCCTCCATTAACATTTCGTCATCAAAAAAAGAAGAAAGCACGCCCGTCTTGTTTGCTTTTAGTGCCTTCGAAGGCAGATGTCTAATGTTTACCAGAGGACGCTTTAAGATGTCCCGCGCTGGGGTGTTTTGAAAAACGGGAGCTTCTCCTAATCGAAGAAGCGTTGGGTTTATTTCTTCTGGTCGAAGCGGTGTTTTTAAGCTTTTAACAACTGCTTTTGAAAAATCAAAACAGCAGCAAATTCGTTCAAACTCTTCATTTGTTATTAAACCGTGCTCAAGGGCTTTTTTTGCCAGCCTGTCCCCAGCATTTGAATACCGGATTAAGATTCGGTATTCTGCTCTCGAAGTAAACATTCTATAAGGCTCCGCAGTGTCTTTTGTAACAAGATCGTCAATTAACACTCCTATATATGCTTCGTTTCTCCCAAGAAGCAAAGGTTCTTTATTAAATAAAAAGTTTACAGCATTAGCCCCGGCAACCAAGCCCTGAGCCGCGGCTTCTTCGTAGCCGGAGGTGCCGTTTATTTGTCCCGCCAAAAACAAGCCCGAAATAAATTTTGATTCAAGCGAAGACTTTAATTGTGCTGGAGGAAAAAAATCATATTCAATTGCATAACCTGGCCTGAAAAACTCTACATTTTCCAACCCAGACAAACAGCGCAATGCCCGTAACTGCGTTTTTTCGGGAAGGCTTGTAGAAAAACCGTTTGTATAAATTTGATTTGAACCCGCCCATTCCGGTTCGAGAAAAAGCATGTGTGCGTCACGCCCCGGAAAGCGATGAATCTTGTCCTCTATAGAGGGGCAATAGCGAGGGCCAACACCAGAAACATCGCCAGAAAACATGGGAGAAAGAAAGAGGTCATTTTTAATATAATTATGACATGCAGCGCTCGTTTGTGTTGTGTAACACGGCGTGTTTGGGGGATTAAATTCTCTGGTGCGGTATGAAAAAGGAGTGGGCTTTTTGTCTCCAAGCGCAATGTTTAGTTTGTCCCAATTAATAGACCGTGCAACAAGACGGGGGGGCGTACCGGTTTTTAATCTGCCACTAGAAAGTCCAAGCGAAACCAAGAATTCAGTTATGCCTTGTGCACCGTGCTCTCCCATGCGACCCGCAACGATTTTTCTTTCACCAACATGTACGAGACCATTTAAAAAAGTACCGCACGTTAAAACAACAGCGTGAGCAAATATTTTTTCTCCACCCCTTAATAAAACACCCTCAATAGCATTATTATTTATTTGAAGAGAAACAGCTTCTCCTTCAAAAATAGAAACACGACTTGAGCTGAAAATATGTGAATTAATATATTTTTCATACGCTCGTTTGTCAACCTGAGCTCGGGGAGACCACACCGCTTTGCCTTTAGAGCGATTTAAAATTTTGAATTGTAAACCAGAGTGATCAGCCGCAAGTCCCATTATGCCCCCCAAAGCGTCAATTTCGCGAACCATTTGCCCCTTTGCCAGGCCGCCAATGGCAGGATTGCAAGACATTCTTCCAACAGCTAATTTGTCCATTGTTATAATGCAGCATGTTTTGCCCATGCGACTTACAGCAAGCGCCGCCTCAACCCCGGCGTGGCCACCACCCACAACGATAACATCATAACTGTTAGAAAAACGTTTCACGTGAAACCTATTTCCCCACACAAAAATTGCTAAAGACATTATTTAAAATTTCTTCGCTTGTTGTTTTTCCTAAAATACGATCGACGGCATCAAGAGCATCTCGGATTTCAATTGACAAGAGCTCAAAACTAACGGGGCTGTTTTTTATCAGGGACATCGCCCCATCAAGAGCACGAATACAACTTTTTGAAACGTCATATTGTCTTTGGGTAATTAAGAAAACAGAGTCTGATATATTTTCCGAAACATTTAGGGTTTCCATAATACGTTTTTTAAGATTTTCAGTTCCATCGCCGGTTTTTGCTGACACATAAACACAACTATTTATTTTTGATTTGATTTTATCTGTTTGTTTTTGATTGTACAGGTCACATTTATTTAGAACTGGAATAGTAAAAACCCTCTCATCGTTTGACCCGTGGGGCGGCTGGGTTTCTAAATCAAAAACGTTTAAGACAATATCTGCAGTGCGAGTTTTTTCTACGGTTCGCCTTATGCCTTCTATTTCTATTTCTTCTTCAGCGTCACGAATACCGGCCGTATCAGAGAAAACAAGACTGACGCCATTATAAACAACAGAAGCGTCAATCGAATCACGAGTTGTTCCCGGAAATGAGGTTACGATTGCCTTGTTCTCATTCAACAGCCTATTAAACAAAGTTGATTTTCCCACATTGGGAGGGCCCGTTATGACCACTGAAGCGCCGCGATTCAATAGACGCCCTTCTTTAAAAGATTTTGAAAGAACAAAGGCTTCATTGCGAGCAGAAGAAAGACTTTCCTGAATTCGGAGGTTGGAATTATTTAATAAATCTTCTTCGGAAATATCGAGTTCAAACTCAACAAAGGACAACGAATCAACAATAGACTGTCTTATACTCTCAAGTTTTTTTGTAAGCTCACCAGATATGATTCGATGGTTTAGGCGAGCGCATTTTTCACTCAATCCATGTATTGTGGCAGCCACAGCTTCGGCCTGAACAAGGTCCAATTTTCCATTGATAAACGCCCGCCGTGTAAACTCTCCAGGCTCTGCAGTACGAGCCCCAAAGTTTATTGCCTCCTCAATGGTTATTTCAACAATAGCAGGGCTTCCGTGACATGAAATTTCAAAAACGTCTTCACCCGTATACGAGTTTGGAGTTTTAAAAAAAGTAACAAGAGCACTATCAAAAGGCTCACCGTTTGATTTATAAAGTTGAACGATTGTTGCTTTGCGATCCAAAAAGGAAGAAGAGTGTTGACATATCTTTTTTACGATTTTGTCTGCCTTTGAACCACTTAAACGAACAACCGCTATACCCCCATATCCATACGGAGTTGCCGCAGCAACAATCGTATCGTTTGGATTCATTTTTGTTTTAAAGCTTTTTCAGAAATATGAGTCGTAGCGGGCGTGAGGTATTTTTGCTGGAGAATAGTTAAAAGATTAAAGAGTGTGTAGTACAGGTTTAATCCTGAAGGAAAATTGTTGAAAAGCAGCGTAAAAAAGATAGTCATAAAATATGACATATATTTTTGCTGACCGGAAGCTTGAGTGGGCATCATTTTTTGCTGAAGAAACATTGTTATTCCCATTAAAATTGGCAGAACGGCTATGTGGTCGCCATAAACAGGTATTGTAAAAGGCAAGTCCACAATTGTGTCGGGACTGGAGAGATCTTTAATCCAGAGTACAAAAGGCGCACCTCTTAATTCGATTGTCGAGCGAAAAACCTGGAAAAGAGAAAAAAGAAGCGGCATTTGTAACAAGATTGGAAAACACCCGCCAAGGGGATTAACCCCATGTTCTTTAAAAAGAGCCATTTGTGCTTGACTCATTTTCTGCTGATCATTTTTGTATTTTTCTTTAAGAGCATTTAACTGGGGCTGAACGGCCTGCATTTTTTGTGTTGATTCATAGCTCTTTTTGGTGAGGGGGTATACGATAATTTTTATCAAGAGAGAAAAGAGAATTAACACAACGCCGTAGTTTGGAATAACAGTGTTCATTTTTATGAGCACAAAATGTACTCCCTTTGCTATGGGGCGTATTAGAGACCATCCAAAATTCATTATAGAGTCTAAATCAACCTTCAGGGCTTTAATGCGGCTATATTCAAGAGGGCCAAGATATAGCCGAGTGTTTTTATGTTGATATGCCGAGAGGGAGACGGCAACATTATATACCTTTTCCAAATCGCCTCTTTTATATCCTGACGTTTGACCGGCAAGCCCGGGAGTTTCGGGAATAAGGGCGCTAACAAAATACTTTGATCTAATTGCAACCCAAGCTGTTTCGCCTTTAATATTGTCTTCTTTTGTTGTTTTTTCTTCAGACAGCTTAGGGCTGTGAAGCTCTCCTCCTTGGTAAATATATGAATTAAAATAACTGATATCATCACTTACGTTTTTTTCCGTAACAGGTAAACCGCCCGCCCAAGACAAATTAAAAACGCCCTGTGATAAAAACGATTCAGCCGAGGAAAAATCTGTTTTTATATTGATGGTGTAATTGTCTGGATAGAATGTAAGCGTTTTATATATCCAAAGACCGCCAATGGCTTTTTTAAACTCAAGGGAAAAATCTTTTTGTATATAGCCCGGAGATACATTTTTAATCGGCTCCCACGGGCCGGACAGTTCAACAGGCTCTCCTTCAATGCTGCGAAAAGACAAGAGCAGATTTTTTCTGTTGTCCTCATTAATTAATTGAACAAAACCATTATCTAAATATGAATAATGATTTAAAGTAAAAGATGTTATAGCCCCACCATTATTAGAGCTGATCGTTGCGGAATAAAGATCTGTTTCTATATAATATGTTTCTTCCTTCTCCACTTTGACCGTAGCCGGAGGGCTGTCCTTCTTAATAGGCTCGACATAAGGAGCCTTTTCGCTTATCAACCTGCGGGTTTCCACCGCAGTTGTATCGGCGTCTAAGGGCTCAAGGGGTGGGTATAAAAGATTATAATAGGCTGGTGTAATTAAAATAATTACAGCGATAATCAAAAAAGCTAAAAGTGTTTTTCTATCCATGTAATAAAGAGGTTATTTTACAGGATCAAAACCACCATCGTGCAATGGATGACATTTAGACAAACGTTTTATGATTAATGCCCCTGCACGGAAAACATTTTTTGTTTTAAGCGCCTGGAGAGCGTAGCTGGAACACGTTGGGTGAAAGCGACATTGATTTCCAAAAAACGGCGATAAGGTATATTTATAAACATAAATAATAAAGAGAAACAAAAAAGCCACAGACCTGTCTAATACGACGAAGATTGATTTAAGTAAATCCATAATTATGCAGACAATAATTTGCGACCCTTTTTCCGACGACTGGCCAGCACTCGCTTTCCCCCGGGGCTTTTCATTCGAGCGCGAAAACCATGTTTGTTCTTGCGTTTTCGACGACTGGGTTGATATGTACGTTTCATTAATTAACTCCTGAAAATTAGCCGGTGAAACTACATAAGCTCCAAAAAGAAATCAAAAAGAAATACCCAAAAAATATTTTGATGGTTTTTTTAATAAAAGCAGAAAACAAAATTGTAATGAGGGGAAATTATTATATAAATTTAGGGTATAATTATATGTGGAAAACTTGTGGATAACATTTGGTTTGATATAAAAGAGCAATTAAAATCGTCGCTTCCTGCGCACGCCTATAATACATGGTTTGAGCCTATAAATCTTATAGGACACTCAAACAATGAATTGGTGCTTGAGGTACCCAACCAGTTTTTTTATGAATGGATTGAAAGCCATTATAAAAATCAAATTACTAAAACGGCAGAAACCATAACAGGTCAAAGCTTGGACGTGAAATACACTGTTTCACTTGAAAGAAAATTAACCCTTGAAACATCCGAAGCGACACACCAAAGCAAAAAAGCAATTAAGGACAAACCAAACCTTAATAAAAGGTACACGTTTTCAAATTTTATAGAAGGATCAAACAATCAGTTTGCAAGAGCGGCCGCCCTGTCTGTTTCTAAATCTCCCGGGCTCCATTCTTTTAATCCGTTGTTAATATATGGCGGAGTTGGTTTGGGAAAAACCCATTTGCTTCATGCAATCGGAAATTATATTCTGGATGAAAAAGAAACGGCAAAAATTATTATTGCATCAAGTGAAAAATTTACATTGGACTTTATTTCGTCAATTCAAAAAAATAAAACAATCGATTTTTCTAAATCCTATCGAAAGGCTGATGTGCTCTTAATTGACGATATACAGTTTTTTCAAAAGAAGGAGCAAACACAAGAGCAATTCTTTCACACCTTTAATGATTTATACCAACACGGCAAACAGATCGTTATGACATCAGATCGGCTACCAAGCGAAATGAGCGGATTAACCGATCGGCTGCTTTCACGGTTTGAATCGGGGCTGGTTGTAGATGTTCAGCCGCCGGACTTTGAAACGCGCGTTGCTATATTAATGGAAAAAGCAGAACAAAACGGGTTAGACCTTCCATATGATATGGTTGAATTCATGGCTACGCATATAAAATCCAGCGTTCGCGAGTTGGAAAGCACTATAATTAGATTGTTGGCTTATTCTTCTCTTTCCAATTGTGATATAGATTTTAACTTGGTTAAAAAAGTGGTTTTGGAAAGACTGGGTAATGGAGCCCCAATTGATATTTCTACAACAGATATTGTAAAACGCGTTGCAGAGGCAACAAAAATTAATGAAAAAGAAATCGTCGGCAGCAGTCGCAAAAGACCCATTGCAGAAGCAAGGCAAATTTCCATTTACCTTTGCCGAGAAATAATGGGCTCGTCTTTGATGGAAATTGGGATGAATTTTGGCGGACGAGATCACACAACAATATTACACGCCTGCCGCAACATTGAAAATAAAATAAAATCAGATAAGCGCATCAGCTACTTGGTTAGGTCATTACAGCAAGACCTGACCTTTTCCTTGATTTAATCGTTCCAAACTTAAAAAAGTACAATACAGAAAACGGGCTCAACAATGTTTGGGCTGTTATATAATCAACCAAAAAAATTTAATACATTAATTCAGTATTTTATCACCACCCTACCAGCCTGCGCTAGGCCTCCGGTTGGCAGGAGAGACCCCTCCTCATACGAGGAGGGGAATTTCAATACGTCAGTAAAATTATTAATGTTTGTAGGGGCGGTGGAAGAAATTGAAAACACCAACAATTAGGCTAATATCACAAGGTTTATTATCGCGAAGCCACCACACTGCTGGACAGGGAAATTATCCAGCATAAAACAATCGTTTTGGGCCGATGACGTTATAACAGCAAAGCCGGACCTTTTCCTTGATTTAATATCCTCTCCGGGTGTACAATGTTTGTACGCCATGACACTCACACCGAAACAGAAAGCGGTTTTCGAGTATATAAAAAATTATATAGATGAAAACAGTTTTTCACCCACATTCGAAGAAATTGCATACAATTTCAAGTATAAATCAAAGGGTACGGTATACAAACACATTAAGGCGCTAAAGCTAAAAGGGTTGATTCGCCAAGAATGGAATCGTGTGCGCTCAATTCAACTGACCGACTCAAAAACAAAGAGGGCGAGCTTATTGCCCTTAAAAGGAGAGTGGCAAACAAGCGGAATTAAATGGCACACACCCAAATATGAACTTGTAGAAATTCCTGCGGACATGGCCCGAAACAATAGCGCCTTTTTGATAAACATAAAAACGCCAATCCTGAAAAAACACACCATTATAATAGGTGACCAAATTATAGTCCAACCCAAAGTGTCTAAACACTGTTTCGGCGCAGTGATTGTTGAAACTAAAAACGGAAAACCTGTTCTGCAAAAACCCTCTTGGAATCGAAACCCGGAATGGATTTTAGGCCAAATTTCCGGTGTTATTAGAAAATATTAATTATTGTAAAGGCAATTACCCGACGAACAAACAGTATAAATTTTCATAGCTACCAAATTCTTGACATATATAACATCTTGTACTATATTGTACCGAATTTGAACCGAGGTAGGGACAGAAAATCTCTTGATTTTCCGCCCTAAAGTATACTAATCAATACAA
>JACKQG010001217.1_pt1 | contig 36174 bp, 25 predicted proteins | sample 8237621 | NCBI WGS metagenome assembly JACKQG01 (sample SAMN15677084, study PRJNA649215) | marine metagenome | biome: marine; feature: Black Sea; material: saline water; isolation source: suspended particulate matter (SPM) from the Black Sea western gyre | collected 2013-06-09/2013-06-10 | depth...
GCCGTGCACGACGACCAGCGAGGCGAGCCCGCCGACGACGAGCGCGAGCACCGTCGCCACAACGGCGAACAGCAGCGAGTTGCGCAACGCCACGAGTGCCGAGACCGGCAGCAGGTTCACCCGGTGGGCGAGGGCGCCGTAGTGGCGCAGCGAGTAGCCGTCACCGACCGCCAGGGAGCGTTCGACGAGCACCGCCACCGGGAGCAGGAGCACCGTGGCCAGCAGCGCCAGGTTGGCGCCGAGCAGTCGCGTCGTCGGGCGTTGTGGCCACCGGGCCGACGACCGTTCACCAACGGCGCGGCGCCGCTGGAGCCGGTTGGTCACCACGACCATCGCCACGACGGCCACGAGTTGCACCACGGCGAGTGACGTCGCCGACGCCAGATCACCGCGCCAGACGGCGTGGCGCCAGATCTCGGTATCGAGGGTCGCCCTCGTCGGTCCGCCCAGGATCAGGATCACGCCGAACGAGGTCGTACAGAACAGAAACACGATCGACGCCGCAGCAGTTATGGCCGGCCAGAGCCTCGGCAGCGTCACCGACCGGAAGGTCCGCCACGGCCCCGCCCCGAGCACCCGGGCCTGCTCCTCGACGGCCGGGTCCAGGCCCTCCCAGAAGGATCCGACCGTCCGCAGCACGACCGCCACGTTGAAGAACACGTGGGCGGCGAGGATCGCCCAGACGGTGTGCCGCAGCCGAAAGGCGCCGTCGTCGATGCCGAAGCGGTCGAACAGGGCGGCGAAGGCGCTGCCGACCACGACCGTCGGCAGCACGAACGGGACGGTGGTCAGCGCCCGCAGTGCGGCCCGGCCCCTGAACCGGTAGCGGGCCAGCAGGTGTGCACCGGGCAGGGCGGCCAGGACCGTCAGCACCGTCGAGACCGCCGCCTGCCAGATGGTGAACCATGCGACGCTGCGGAACGAGGCCGAACCGGGCAGCCCCGTCAGGCGGTCGAGGCCCTCGCCGGTGAGCCCCCGGCCCACGATGGAGGCGACCGGGTACAGGAAGAAGACGCCCAGAAACGCCACCGGGAGCAGGACCGCAGCAACCCGCACACTCCCCCGGACTCCTGTCAGGTAACGAGCGCCCACGTGCCCTACCGCAGCACGATCCGGGTCCACCGCTCGGTCCAGGCGTTGCGGTTGGCGCCGATGCCTGCGGGTGGGAGCGTGTGCGGATCCTCCGGCAGCACCACATGGTCGACGAACGCCTGAGGGAGTTCAGCGGTCGTCGATGCCGGGAACACGAACATGTTCAGGGGTACGTTCTCCTGGAAGGTGTCCGAGAGCAGGAAGTCGACGAGCGCCTCGGCGGCGGCACGGTGGGATGTGCCGGCGAGGATGCCTGCGAACTCGACCTGCCGGAAGCAGGTGTCCGTGATGACGCCGGTCGGCGCCGTGTCGACGGGCGGGTCCGCATAGATCACCTCGGCGGGGGGGCTGGAGGCATACGAGATGACGATCGGCCTGTCGCCCCCGCCCGCCACGAACTGTCCGTAGTAGGCGTCGTCCCAACTGGTGGTGACGAGCACGTCGTTGAGGCGCAGCGCCTTCCAGTAATTCTCCCAGCCGTCGCCGAACTCGGCGATCGTGGCCAGCAGGAAGGCCAGGCCCGGTGAGGAGGTCTCGGGGTTCTCGACGACCAGCAGGCCCTCGTACGCCGGGTCGGCCAGGTCGGCGAGGGTCTCCGGCACCGGCAGGTCGTCGTCGAACCGGTCGATCCAGTAGTTGGCGCAGACATCGCCGAAGTCGATGGGCGTGACCCGGTGGCCGGGGTCGAGTTGCAGCGACGCCGGCACGTTGGCCAACGCCGGTGACTCGTAGGCCTCGAACAGTTCGGCGTCGAGCGCACGCTGGAGGAAGGTGTTGTCGACGCCGTACATGACGTCGCCCAACGGGTTGCCGACGGTGAGTACCGATGTGGCGACCATCTGGCCCGTGTCACCGGCGTTTCTGACCGTCACCGTCACGCCGGTCTCGGCGGTGAAGGCCTCGAGGATGCCCTCCGAGACCCGGAAGGAGTCGTGCGTGACCAGCGTGATCGCCTGGCCGGCGATGGGCTCAGAGCCTGGCGCAGGCGCCGGATCGCTGCCGCAGGCAGTGAGCAGGAACGCAGCCGCGCCAAGAGCCGCGACGAAGGGAACTGTTCTGGTCAGGATCCTGTGCATCGAAACTCCCTCCGCCGGCATTATCCGGTTCAGGTTGATTCGGGTCGACAGCACCCCGACCGCACACACGGCCGACGCTGCCCTCTCAGCCCGGCATGTGGCCCGAGCTCCCCGGTCGGTTGTCAGGACGCAGGCTAACCCTCGAGCGTGAGCGCCAGCACCGTGCGGATGTCGGCGGACGAAACACCCAGCCGCACCTCGTAGTCGCCCGGGTCCGCATACCAGCCCGCCTCCCCGCGGTGCCCGACGTGCCCGCCACCGGCGGCGACGGGCACGCGGTGGTTGCGGTCCGCGTAGCCAGGGTCGGCAGGGTCCCAGTAGGCGAAGGCCCGGTGGTCGAGTTCGATCGCCACCTCGGTCCTCTCACCCGGTTCGAGGTGCACCTTGGCAAACCCCCGGAGTTCCTGTGGCGGCCGGGCGACCACCGGGTCCAGGTGGGCCACGTAGCACTGCACGACCTCACTGCCCGCACGGTCACCGGTGTTGGTGACGGTCACGGTGGCGGCCACGGTCGCCCCGTCGGCCAGCGCTGCGGCGCTGGGGATCTCACCGAGCCGGGAGCCTCCCCACTCGAACGTCGTGTAGCCGAGGCCATGGCCGAACGGATAGGCCACGTCGATCCCTCGGGCCTGATACCAGCGGTAGCCGACGAAGACGCCCTCCCCGTAGTGCACCCGGCCGGCCTCACCCGGATAGTTGGTGAAAGCCGGCGTGTCCTCGAGGCGGTGGGGGACGGTCGTGGGCAGGCGGCCCCCGGGCTCGGCGTCGCCGAACAGGACGTCGACGAGGGCGTCGCCCATCTCCTGGCCCCCGAACCACGACTGCAGCACCGCCGGTGCCGCATCGGCCCAGTCCATGGTGACCACCGATCCGGAGTTGACGACCACGGCGGTGCGGGGGTTGGCGGCACACACCCGACGTATCAGTTCCGGCTGGTCGCCCGGCAGGTCCATCGACTCCCTATCACGGCCCTCGGTCTCCCAGTCGTCGTTGGTGCCGACTACGAGGACGACAGCGTCGGCGTCGGCGGCCAGCGCCACGGCCCGGTCCATGAGGTCGTCGACGGCCGGTGGGCGCAGGCCGACCTGGGCCCCCCGGATGAAGACGCTGTGCTCGCTCGAGTACTCGACCACGAGGTCGACCGGCTCTCCGGCGACCAGAGTCACCTCCACCTCGACTTCGATGCTGCCCATCCCGAAGAACGCCTCACCCTGGGGCGGTGGGTCGTCGATGCCGTCGAGCACGACCGCTCCGTCTACGAGGACCCGTGCCCGCCCGGCCTGCACGAGCGTGAGCGTGTGATCGCCGGTCTCCTCCGGGGTGAGCCGGGCCGTGGCCCGGAACGAGAACTCTCCGCTGTCGGTCGTGATCAGGCGGCCACTCAGGCCTGTTGCAACCCGCTGGGGCCCGCCCTCCCACGCCGTGCCGTCGAAGTACTCGACGGTGAAGCCCGGTGTTCCGTCGGCGCCCGTCAGGTGGCGGCGCCGAACCGGCCGGGTGGTGCGCTCGGTGAAGGCCCCGGGTTCATGGCGCACCTCGCAGGAGCCAGCGAGCCGTGCGGTAATCGCCTCGAGCGGCGAGGTGGAGTGCTGCGGCACCAGGGCCGCTGAACCACCACCCATGAGCATGGCGTCGGCGGCGTTGGGGCCGATCACCGCGAGGGTGCCGATCGAGGAGGCATCCAACGGCAGGACGGATTCGTTTCGGTACAGCACCATCGATTCGGCCGATGCCCGACGTGCCAGCGCACGGTGTGACGGTTCGTCGAGTTCGGCCTCGGGCCCGTCGAGCGGGTCGTCGAAGGCCCCGGTCCGTTCCAGCAGGGTGAGCAGCCGTCGGGCAGCGGCGTCGAGCAGCGTTGCGTCGACATCGCCGGCCTCCACGGCCGCGACCAGCGCCGGGCCGTAGAAGCGGCCGGCGCCGGGCATCTCGAGGTCGAGCCCCGCTGCGGCCATCACCGCCGTGGTCTTGGCGGCGAACCAGTCCGTGACGACGATCCCGTCGAACCCCCACTCGTCGCGCAGTACCCCGGTGAGCAGCCACCGGTTCTCGCAGGCGAACGTGCCGTTGACCCGGTTGTACGACCCCATCAGCCCCCACGGCTCGGCTTCGGCCACGGCGATCTCGAAGGGCCTCAGGTAGACCTCGCGCAGGGCGCGGTCCGGGACGACCGAGTCGATGCTGTTGCGCTCGAACTCCGAGTCGTTGGCTACGAAGTGCTTGATGGTGGTGCCCACGCCGCCACCCTGGACGCCCCGGATGAACGCAGCCGCTGTCCGGCCGGTGAGCACCGGGTCCTCCGAGTAGCACTCGAAGTTGCGGCCACCGAGGGGGGTGCGGTGGATGTTGACGGTCGGGGCGAGCAGCACGTGGCAGGCACGGGCACGGGTCTCGGATGCAAGCACGGCACCGAGTTCCCCAACCAGTTCCGGGTCCCAGGTGGCGCCGAGTGCCGAACCGCAGGGGATGCACAGCGCCGGTGTTCCGGTGCCGAGCAGGCCGGCGCCACGTGCGCCGTTGGGTCCGTCGGTGACCTTGAGGGCGGGGATGCCGAGTCGCTCGACGGGATTGGAGTCCCAGATGCCACGGCCGGTCATGAGGGCGGCCTTCTCCTCCAGGGTCAGGTCCGCCATGAGGGCGTCGATGCGGTTGGCTGCTGTCTCTCCCATCCACCGATACTCCCGCATCGGCGGGCAGAAACGGACATCCGGAAAACCTGACGCTCTGTCAGGAACTCGGAGGCGGCGGCGAGTAGCCTCCTCCACCATGTTCGACCTGCTCATTACCGGCGGCACGGTGATCGACGGCACGGGCACACCCGGCGTGCCTGCCGACGTGGGCGTAACCGACGGGCGCATCGCCGCCACCGGCGACCTCTCCGGCGCCGAGGCCGTCGAGACCCACGACGCCACCGGCAAGGTCGTCTGCCCCGGCTTCGTCGACCCCCACACCCACTACGACGCCCAGATCCTCTGGGACCCCTGGGCCACCCCGTCGAGCCTCCACGGCATCACCAGCATGGTCATGGGCAACTGCGGCTTCTCACTGGCCCCGATCGGCGACGATTCGGACGCCGAGTACATCGGCGCAATGATGGTCAAGGTCGAGGGCATGTCTGCGGACGCCCTTGCGATCGGTGTCGACTGGAACTGGCGCACCACCGCCGACTACCTGGCCCGCCTCGACGGCAACATCGGCGTCAACATCGCCGCCATGGTCGGCCACTGCGCACTGCGCCGCACTGTCATGAAGGACGACTCCGTCGGCCGCGAGGCCACCGACGCCGAGATCGCCGAGATGCAGCAGCTCCTCCATCAGGGGCTGGAGGCCGGCGCCCTGGGCTTCTCGACCAGCCGCTCCTACACCCACTCCGACGGCGACGGCGCACCCATACCGTCACGTGTAGCCGCAGCCGACGAGGTCGTCGCACTGTCGTCGGTCGTCGCCGACCATCCGGGCACCTCGCTCGAATGGGTCGCAGACGGCTGCATGAACGGCTTCCGCGAGGACGAGGTCGACCTCATGGCCCGCATGTCGCTGGCCGGCCGCCGTTCCCTCAACTGGAACGTCCTCACCGTCGACTCAGCCCGACCCGACGACTACCGCAACCAACTGGCCGCCTGCGAACAGGTCGCTGAACGTGGAGGCAGGGCCGTGGCCCTGACCATGCCGATCCTCGTCGGCATGAACATGCACTTCCACACCTTCTGCGCCCTCTACCTGCTCCCCGACTGGGGCGAGGTCATGGCCCTCCCCCACGAAGAGAAGGTGGCGGCCCTGACCGACCCCGACACCCGCCGCCACCTCGAGACACGGGCCGCTTCACCCGACGCCGGCGTCTTCTCACGACTTACCGGATGGGGCCTCTACCGCGTCGGCGACACGTACTCTCCAGAAAACGAGGGCCTCAAGGGTCGCCTGGTCGGCGACATCGCCCGCGAGCGCGGCGTGCGCGACTTCTACGCCCTGCTCGACATCGTTCTCGCCGACGACCTGCGCACCGTGCTGTGGCCCGGCCCCACCGACGACGACCCTGCCAGTTGGCTGATGCGCCAGGCCGTCTGGGACCACGACCACGTCATGATCGGCGGCTCGGACGCCGGCGCCCACCTCGACCGCATGGCCGGCGCCTCGTACACCACAGAGTGGCTGGCCGACTGCATCCGTGGCCGACAGCTGGTCGGCCTCGAGGCGGCCATAGCCCACATGACCGACGTGCCTGCCCGCTTCTTCGGCCTCCGGGAGCGGGGCCGGATCGAACAGGGCTGGCACGCCGACCTGGTCGTGTTCGATCCTGTGGTCGTAGGCGCCGGCGAACTCCTCCTCGAGTTCGACCTTCCCGGCGACAGCCCGAGGCTCATGGCGGAACCCGTCGGAATCGAAAGGGTCTACGTCAACGGCGCACTGGCCGTCATCGACGGTGCACACACCGAGGCACTCGCCGGCACGGTTCTGCGCTCAGGCACCCACACCGAAACGGTGCCAATCCCCGCCGACGCCTGATCGCCTCCCGGTACCGGCCCTGACCCCGGACCGGCGCCGGACCTCTACCGCTCGGGGGGTTCGGGAACCTTCGTTCCGGACGGCACCTTGGCGTAGTGGGAGGGGACTGTCGTGAAGCGACCCCGGCCACCGGTCAGCGACCGCAGGTCGATGGCGTAGCGCACCAGCTCGGCCTCGGGGACCAGGGCGCTGACAACCTGGTCGCCCCACCGGTCGATCTCCGTACCCTGCACCGTGGCCCGACGGGAGGAGAGGTCGCCCATGACGTCGCCGAGGCACTCGCCCGGAGCGGTGACCTCGACGGCGGCAACCGGCTCGAGCACCACGGGCCTGGCCTTGGCGAGCGCCTCCTGGAAGGCCAGCTTCCCGGCCATCTTGAAGCTCATCTCAGACGAGTCCACCGAGTGGGCCTTGCCGTCGTACACGGCGGCCAGCAGGTCGACGACCGGATAGCCCGATCCGCCACCCTGGGCCATGCCCTCTACGACCCCGGCCTCGACGGCCGTGATGTACTGGCGCGGGATCACCCCGCCGGTCACCTCGTTGACGAACTCGAAGCCGGCGCCGCTGCCGAGCGGCTCGATCCGAACAGATGCAACCCCGAACTGGCCGTGGCCACCGGACTGCTTCTTGTAGCGGCCATCGGCCACGGCTGCCGCCTGGATGGTCTCCCGGTAGGCGACGCGTACCTCTTCGGTGTCGACATGGACCCCGAACTTGCGCTCCATGCGCGACAGCACCGACCGCAGGTGGGTCTCGCCGAGCCCGGAGAGGAGCGTCTGGCGCGTCTCATCGTCACGGCGCATCTCGAGTACCGGGTCCTCGTCGAGGATCCGGTGGAGCGCCTCGGCCATCTTGTCCTCGTCGTTGCGGCTCCGGGGTGACACCGCCCACGAGAGCACGGCGGACGGGAAACCGATGGCAGGGGCCGTTGCCCGACCGGCCGAGGAGAGCGTGTCGCCGGTGTGCGTGGCATGGAGCTTGGTGACGACGCCGATGTCGCCGGCCTTCAGCGCCGTCACGTCGACCGACTCGCCACCCTGCACCGTCATGATCCCGCGGAAGCGCTCGGTGTCGCCGGTGCGCCCGTTGACCAGCATCGCGTCCCTCGTGACGGTGCCTGCCAGGACACGGAAGTACGACATGTGGCCCAGATAGGGATCGACGGACGTCTTGAACACCTGGACCAGCGTGTCGGCATCCGGATCCGGCGTGACGTCGACCGACATCCCGCCGATGGCGACAGGTACGGCCGGGCGGTCCTGCGGAGAGGGTCCTACCTCGACGATGTAGTTGCAGAGGCGGTCGACGGCGATCGGGATTGTTGCCGACCCGCACACCACCGGGAACACGTTGCCCGAGGCGATGCCGTTGCCGAGCACCCTCTCGAGTTCCTCAAAGCCGGGTACATCGCCACCCAGGTAGCGCTCGAGGAGGTCGTCGTCGGCAACGACGATGTTCTCCACCAGCGATTCGTGGATCTGGGCCTCGCGGGCCTCCATCTCTTCGGGTATCTCGCCCAGCTCCGCGTGGCCGCTGTCGTAGATCCAGGCCTTGTCGGTGAGCAGGTCGGCGATGCCGTGGAACGACTCCGCCGCGCCTATCGGAATCTCGAGCGGTGCAACCCCCGACCCGAATGCGGCCTGGAGTTCCGCCAGCACCGACTCGAAGCTGGTGTGCTCACGGTCGAGCTTGTTGACGAACACCAGGCGGGGCGTGCCGCGTTCGGCTGCCTGGCGCCAGAGCACCACGGTGGCGTGGTCGAGGCCGCTCGAGGCATCGACCACGAAGACGGCGAGGTCGGCGGCGTGCACGGCCCCCACGGCTTCACCGGCGAAGTCGAAGGTGCCCGGCGTGTCGAGCAGGTTTATCTTGTGGTCCTGCCATTCGAGGACGGCCAGCGCCGTCGTGAGCGAATGGCCGGAGGACTTCTCCTCGGGCTCGTGATCGCAGACGGTTGTACCGTCCTCGACCGTGCCGACCCGTGGCAGGGCGCCGGCCCGGAACAGCATCGCCTCCGCCAGCGAGGTCTTTCCCGAACCGGGCGGACCCACCAGCGCGACGTTCCGGATCCGGTCGGGCGTGAACGCCTTCATGCGGCACCTCCTCCGCCGGCGGCCGGCGGAGTCCCCTCATCGGGGTCCCCCGGGTGTCACCGGCCTCGTCGTCCGTGGGTGCGTGACCGTAGCCCCGACGCGTCCCGACCGCCAGAGCCGGGACCCGTCCGGCATTTCCCGCCCGGCCTCGCGGATCACATTCGTTTCCTCCGTCGCGGTCGCTTGTCCTCTCCCGGAGTCCATCGCAGACACCGCCGACGGGTAGGGGCGAACGGTGTATGCACCACCGCAGGCTCTTCGACCGATCCTGAGGTCTACCTCCTCGACACTTCCGTGCACCTGACCGATCCGCTGGGGATCCGCAAGTTCGGCGCCCACCATGTCGTCGTTCCGGTCGTCGTCCTCGACGAACTCGTCGGGCACCCGCTGTTCGCCCATGTCACTCTCACCCGCTCCGAGCGCTCGGCCGTGGCGTCGCTGGTCGCCGGCCTCGTCGAGACCGAGCCCCTCAAGCTCGAGTAGGGGTGCTTCCCCTCACCCTGACCGGTCCGGGCACCGGTCCCTCCCTAGACTCACGCCCCGTGGGGGCAAGACTCGTACGTGCGCTGCCCTTCCTGATCGCTGCCGTTGCGGTCCTCATTCCCCTCCCGGGGATGCTGGCCATGGGCGCCACGGCGATGGAGGAGGGCAATGTCCTCGTCGTCGCCGACCTGCTCCTCGACGGGCGCTGGCCGAACGCCGACGTCGAGTACCTCTACCCGCCCGGCAATGTCTGGGCGGTCGGCGCCGCCTTCTGGGCACTGGGACCGTCCGTCCTCGTCGAAAGGCTGGTCGGCCTCGCCTACCGGGCACTGCTGCTCTGGGGCCTCTACCGCATGGCACGACCGTGGGGCCGGGGCACGGCAACTGCCGCCGCACTCACCGCCTGGGTGCTGCTGGCACCCTTCGGCCTGTTCGCCTACTCGTGGCTGTGCGGCCTGGCGCTGCTGGTCGCCGGTACCGCACTGGTGCTCGACGGCGGCGCACGCCGCTCGACGGCGGTCGGCGCCGGGCTGCTCGGCCTGGCCGTGTTCCACCAGATCGTGCTCGGGCCGGCAGTCCTGCTGGTACTCGCCAACGAGGCATGGCGCACCACCCGGGCACGACGACGTCGGCTCGCCACCGGCCTGGCCGGCGGGCTTTCGCCGTTCCTGCTGCACCTCGTGCTGGTCGGTCCGGTGGCGCTGGTCGAGGGCGTCGTGGTCGACCCGGTGTTCCGACTCCGCTCAGGTCGCCGGCTCCCGCTCCCGCCCGACCCGTCGGAGAGCGCCGACATGTTCGCCCGCCTCGACGACATGCTCCGCGGCCCGGACCCATGGCCCGGGTTGTCGCGGTCGGCGCAGGTCGCCGCTGTGTTCTGGCTGCTGATCGTGGTGGCGGCGGGCCTCGTGGTGCTTCCCCGCCTGTGGCGCATTCCGCACCGGCGACGGTTCACGACCCTGGCGCTGGTCGGCATCGCGATCGTCCCGATGGTGCTTCAACGGCCCAGCCCCAACCACCTCAAGTTCGTCGGCGGCTACGTCTTCGCCATCGGAACTATTGCTGTGGCCGTGGCAATCGGGCGCCGGCTCCCGCTCTCCCGCCGCCACCTGGCGGCACCCCTTGCGCTCCTCGTCGTGGTGGGGCTGCTGTTCGCCGTGGCACCACACCACCTGGGGCGGTTCACGGTCGACGCCTTCACCCAGCGGGCGGCCGCCTGGTCGACGCCGTCGATCACGCACGCCGGCCGGACCATGCCCGTGGGAGACCAGACGTTCGTCGTCGAACTCGAGGCCCTGCTGGCCGAGGTCGATACCCGCACCGAACCGGGTGACTCGGTGTTCGTCGGACCCGTCGACCTGACCCGCACCAACTACTCCGAGACCTTCCTCTACTTCCTTCTCCCCGACCTGGTGCCTGCCAGCCGCCACCTGGAGATGAACCCCGGGCTCGCCAACCGGCTCGGCGGTCCGCTGGCCGACGAGTTGTCCGATGCCGACATCCTGATCCTCACCGACCGGTTCGACGGCTGGTCCGAGCCGAACACCTCGTCCGACCCGGGCGCCCCTGAACCGGCCCGGGTGGTCGCCGACCACTTCTGCGAGGCGTGGTCGTCGGAACACCACGTGCTGCTGGTTCCCTGCGCCGACCGTTCCTCCTGAGCCCTGACGTCTAGCGGTAGCGTTTCCCCGTCATGGCTGATCAGGGGCGCCCCGCCTTCACCTACATCCCGGGGATCGACGGAATCCGGGGCATCTGGGTCGTCATCGGCCCGCTGATGTACCACGCCGCCACCGACACGGTCTCCGGCGGCATCCTCGGCATCGACCTGTTCTTCACGCTGTCGAGCTTCCTGATCATCTCGATCGCCCTCAACGAGTTCGAAAAGACCGGCCGCATCGACCTCAGGGCCTATGCGGGTCGCCGGGTACGTCGCCTGCTGCCCGCCCTGTTCGTGGCGCTCGGAATCCTGACCCTGTACCTGATGCTGTTCGTCCCGGTAGACCAGTACCCCCGCTGGACCGGGGCGATCGTCTCTGCGCTGGCCTACTGCGCCAACTGGTTCGAGATCTTCTCCGGCGTCTCGTACTTCGAGGACTTCCAGTACTCGCCGCTGCGGCACGTCTGGTCGTTCTCGATCGAGGAGCAGTTCTACATCTTCGCCCCGCTGTACCTGATCTTCGTCCTCCACTTCTTCAAGAGGCACGCCTACTCGGTGATCCTCTGGACGATGGTCGCCGGCACGATCGCCTCGACCTGGTGGATGGGCCACCTCTATCCGGGCGGCGGCGACCCCTCGCGCGTCTACTACGGCACCGACACCCGGGCGCATTCCCTGTTCGCAGGCATCATCCTCGCCGTCATCGTGCGGCAGCGGGGCCCGGTCCGTGGGCGCCGGGCGCAGCTCGCCTGGGTGGTCGGGGCATATGCGGCGACGCTGTTCTTCACATGGGCCATCTTCGAGATCTCGGAACAGAGCGCCTGGATGTTCGAGCACGGCGGGTTCCTGATGGTGGCCGCCATCTCATGCGTGATGGTCTACGGCGTCGCCCAGCCCGCCGAGCCGGCCTGGCATGCATGGTTGCCGGCGTCGTTGTCGGCGCCCGGCGCCCCGAGGTACCGCAGGGTCCAGGTGGGCGCCCTGTACGCCGGGCTGTTCACCGCCGGGTGGGTCGTCGTGAGCGTGGCGCGTGGCAACGCCCCGTTCGACCACTGGCCGTACCTGCTCGGGGTCGGCACCGGCTGGTTCTGGTACGGCTGTGCCGGCGCCACCAAGGGCCCCCTGCACTGGTTCCTCGAGTCACCGATCATCCGCTGGGTCGGCAAGATCAGCTACGGCCTCTACCTCTACCACTGGCCGATCTACCTGCTGGTCACCCCCACCAGGGCCGCACGGCTGATACCCGGCGTCGACGTGATCGAGGGCAACAACCTGATCTGGCTGCACCTGGCGATCACCTTCGCCGTATCGACCGCCAGCTTCTACCTGATCGAGTTGCCGGTGGTCAGGCGCCGGGTGCCGCTGCTGGACCGGCCGCTCAAGCCGATCCCGGCCCTGTCCGCCGTCGCAGTGGCGCTGGTGGCGATCCTGGGTGGCCTGCTGTGGGTCAACACCCGGCCGGCGGACGAGGCGGCCGCCTCGTCGCAGGGCCCGTGCGCCGAACAGGGCCTGCTGCCGCCATCCACCGACGACCGCCTGCGGGTGCTGGTCGTCGGCGACTCGGTCGCACTGCAGATCGGCGAGGCGCTGTGCACCTGGGCGCTCGGCAACCCCGGCGAGATCGTGGTCCTCAACGAGGCACATCTGGGATGTGTCGTCGGCCGCTACGGCCAGAAGCGCATCCCCGAGGGCATCGAGGGCCCGGTCGGCGAGCTCTGCTCAGCGTGGAACGATCCCGTCGAGCCCCACGTGATGCTCGACCCCGAGGTCGTGTCGTGGCCGACGGCCGTCGAGGTCTTCGAACCCGATGTCGTGCTGGCGCACATCACCCCATGGGACGTGACCGACCGGTTGGTGCCATCGCTGGGCGACGAGTGGGTCAACATCGGGATGCCGGTCTACGACGACTACATCTCGTCCGAGTACCGCCTGGCATCCGAGGTGCTGGGGGCGTCCGGTGCCCGGGTGGTGTGGCTGGAGGGTGCCCACCTCAAACGCGAGGTCCGGCCCCAGAACCACCCCGACCGCATCGACCGCCTCAACGAGCTCGTCGTTGCCGCCACCGCCGATCTCGGGTTCGTGGCGACGGTGCCGTACCGGGACTTCATCGGCGACATCGGCACCGACCGTGAGCGCCACACCCGCTTCGACGGCGTGCACCTCTCGGAGGCGGGCGTTGCCGAGGTGGGCGTCTGGCTCATGGACGGGATCCTTGCTCCCTGAGGTCCAGAGCCTTGATTCGCTGATTCCCTGAGCCCGGCTCTCAGGTCCGTTCCGCCCACCAGGCGTCGAGGCGGGCCTCCAACTCTTCCCTCTCGAGGTCGCCGTCCGAGCGCTTGAGCGCCAGCAGGAACGTGAGCGCCTCGCCAACCTCGCGACCCGGTTCGAGACCGAGGTGTTCCATCACGGCCTGGCCGTCGAGGCCGGGGCGTTCGGCGGCACGGCGCTCCTCCTCGGCAAGCGACTGGATGCGGGCCTCGAGGTCGTCCATGGCGGCCTGGATGCCGGCCGCCTTCTCCCGGTTGCGGGTGGTGCAGTCGCAGCGGATCATGTGGTTGAGCCGGCCGAGCAGCGGCCCGGCGTCCCGGGCGTATCGGCGTACCGCCGAGTCGGACCAGCCATCGGAGTAGCCCTTGAAGCGGCCCGAAAGGCGGACCAGTTCGGCCACCTCTTCGACGAGCGGCTCCTCGTAGCCGAGTGTTGTGAGTCGCTTGCGGGCCATGCGGGCACCGACGGCCTCGTGGTGGCGGAAGGTCACGTCGCCGTGCTCGAACGACCGGGTCTTCGGCTTGCCGACGTCGTGGAACAGGGCGCCGAGGCGGACGGTGATCTCGGGCTCCGTCTTGCCGACCACGGCGATCGTGTGGGCGAGAACGTCCTTGTGGCGGTGGATGGGGTCCTGCTCCATGCGCAGCAGCAGCAGTTCGGGGATGAGGAGCTCCATCTCGCCGGAGTCGACCGACGCCCACAGCCCGGGAGCGCAGTCGGGCTCGAGCAGGATCGTGGAGATGCGGTCGGCGCCAGCGGTCCCGTCGGTTGATGCGGACATGTCGGGGAGTCTACGGAAGTGTCGCCCCCGGGCCGGGAGAGATCCGGGGGGATCAGGAATTCGGCGGCGCCTCGATGTCGAGGTGGAGCATGCGGGCGGCATTGCCGCGCACGATCTTCCAGACCACGTCGGCGGGCAGGTGGCCCATCATGTCCTCGGCCACCTGCTTCGTGTTCGGCCAGGTGGTGTCGGTGTGCGGGTAGTCGGTCTCGAACGTGACGTTGTCGACCCCGACCTCGTCGAGCGATGCGAGACCGTGGTTGTCGCGGAAGAAGCAGCCGTAGACCTGCCGGTAGTAGTAGGTGGACGGCGGCTCGGGGATGATGTCGGCCACGCCGGCCCACGCCCGGTGTTCCTTCCAGACGTCGTCGGCCCGCTCGAGGATGTAGGGGATCCAGCCGATCTGGCCCTCGCTGTAGGCCAGCACCAGTTCGGGGAAGCGCACCAGCACGCCGGAGAACAGGAAGTCGCTGAGCGAGGCGATGGCGTTGTTGAAGCTCAGCGAGGCGGCCACAGCCGGCGGGGCATCGGGCGAGGCGGCCGGCATCTTGGACGACGAGCCGATGTGCATGCACACGACGGTCCCGGTGTCCTGGCAGGCGGCGAAGAACGGGTCCCAGTAGCCGGTGTGGATCGACGGCAGCCCGAGGTTGGGGGCGATCTCGGAGAAGCACACGGCGTGGCAGCCCCGCTCGGCGTTGCGGCGCACCTCGGCGGCGGCCAGGTCGGCGTCCCAGAGCGGGATGATGATGAGGGGAACCAGCACCCCGCCGGAATCGCCACACCACTCCTCGACCATGAAGTCGTTGTAGGCCTTCACACAGGCGAGGGCGAGATCCCTGTCGGAGGCCTCCCAGAAGGTCTGGCCGCAGAAGCGGGGGAACGTCGGAAACGACAGCGACACATCGACGTGGTTGGCAACCATGTCGTCGACGCGGGCCCTGGGGTCGTAGCAGCCGGGGCGCATCTCGTCGTAGGTGATGGGCGACAGCGTCATCTCGTGACGTTCGAAGCCGACGGCGGCCACGTGGCGCTTGTTGGGATGGACGAGATCCTCGTAGAACCAGACGTCGCACCACGGGGCGTCGGAGGCGTCGAGTTCGTACTCGTACATCTTGGCGCCGCCCACCCACTTCATCTCGCCGAGGCGACGGCGCTCGACGCGGGGACCGCGTTCTTTGAACCTCTGGGGCAGCCACTCCTGCCAGAGGTGCGGCGGTTCGACGATGTGGTCGTCGACGCTGATGATGCGTGGTATGGGCGTGCCTGCGACGGAGTCGGTCATGTGTTGTCGGTCATGTTGTTCCCAAATCTGACGGTCCGTCAGATTCTAGGCCCGTGCTGAATCCACCCGGCAAGTTCGGCCCCCGGACACGCCTCCGCTACGGTCCCCACCATGGACGATCCCGGACACGACGGGCCGTACGGCGATGCCGCCACGTACGAACGCCATGGGCACGTCGCCACCATCACCTACAACCGGCCCGAGGCCCTCAACGCCGTCAACGGCGACCTGCGGCGCGACCTCAACGCCGCATGGGAGCGGTTCGTCGCCGACGAGGAGGCCTGGGCAGCGATCGTCACCGGAGCCGGCGACAAGGCGTTCTGTGCAGGCGCCGACCTGCGGGACGGCACCGGATCGACCGGCGATTTCCCCGGCACCTTCTGGGAGATCCCCACAGTCAACTCCTTCGAATCCGGCCTCGAGGTGTTCAAGCCCACCATCGCCGCCGTCAACGGCCACTGCATCGGATACGGGCTCACCGCCGCCGTCGCCTGCGACTTCGTCATCGCCGCCGACCACGCCACCTTCTCCTGGCCCGAGGTCACCATCGGCGTCCCGACCATCGTCGGCGCCATCCGCCTGCCCCGCAAGGTCGCCTGGGCCGATGCCATGGAGCTCCTCCTCACCGGCGAGCCCATCGATGCCGAACGGGCGAGGGAGATCGGCCTGGCCTGGAAGGTCGTACCCGGTGACCGGCTCATGGACGAGGCTCGCACGCTCGCCGATCGCCTCTGTCATGCCGCCCCGCTGGCCGTACGGGCCACCAAGGAGGTGGCGACACGCACCGCCGCCATGTCGTGGAGCGAGGCCGTCCGGTTCGGCGAGACGATGCGCCGCGTGGCCGGCGCCACCGACGACGCCACCGAGGGGCGCAGGGCATGGGCCGAGAAGCGCCCACCCGACTGGCAGGGCCGCTAGGCGCAAATGCCAGAATCCTGTCCCGCTGCACGACGAATCCGGAGATCCACATGAAAGTCGGCATCATGTTCGCCAACGCAGGTCCGTTCGGCACCGCTGAAGGCTGTGCCACCATCGCCACACACGCTGAAGCCGCCGGCTTCGATGCCCTCTGGACCGTCGAACACGTTGTGTTCCCCGCTGCCTACGAGTCGGCCTACCCCTACGACGACAGCGGCCGGATGCCCATGACCGACGACACGCCGCTCACCGATCCCCTCATCTGGCTGACCTGGGCCGCCGCCCACACGACCCGCCTGCGCCTCGCCACCGGCATCCTCATCCTCCCCCAACGCAACCCCCTCGTCCTCGCCAAGGCGGTCGGCACCCTCGACGCCATGAGCGGCGGCCGGGTCGACCTCGGCATCGGCGTGGGCTGGCTGCGCGAGGAGTTCGACGCCCTCGCCATCCCCTGGGAGCGCCGGGCCGCCCGCACCGACGAGTACGTCGCCGCCATGCGCACCCTGTGGGGTGGAGACAAGGTGTCGTTCGACGGCGAGTTCGCATCGTTCGACCAGGTATCGAGCAACCCCAAACCGGCCAACGGGACCGTGCCGATCATCGTCGGCGGCCACAGCGCAGCCGCCGCACGCCGCGCCGGCCGGCTCGGCGACGGCTTCTTCCCAGCCAAGGGCGACCTCGACGCCCTGCTCGACACGATGCACCGCGAGGCAGAGGCCCACGGCCGCGATCCCGCCGACATCGAGGTCGTCTGGGGCGGCGACGACGTCATGAGCGCCTCGGTCGTCGACCGTGCCGCCGACCTGGCCGCCAAGGGCGTCACCCGGCTGGTGGTCCCCGCCTTCCTCTTCTGGGGTGACCCCGAGGAGTCACTTGCCCGGTTCGGCGAGGAGATCGTTGCCCCCCTGGCCGAGGTCTGAGCCGCCCTCGCTACCACCGGGGGTTCCGAGAGGGGCGCCGACACGGCAGGCTGGGGGTATCTACACCTGCCTGATCCGAATGTGAGCAACCGATGACCGGTTGGATGCGCGATCCACGCGACCGCCGCGGCCGCAGCATGGGCCCCGGCTTCGGCGCCGGACGACGACGCATGGCTTCGAGTCGTCACGGGACCCCCCGCCACAGTCGCCTGTCCGAACTGCTCCTCGAACGCCGGACGCTCCTCCTCGTCATCCTGCTGATCGGCTTCTTCGTCGTGGTGGCAATCGGCTCCGGCAGCACCGACGATCCCGTCGAGGAACAGCAGGACCTGGCCGCCCAACTGCAATCCGCCATGGTGCGCGCCGGACTCCCCACCGTGACGGTCGACGTGGATGACTGGAAGGTCGCCCTCTCAGGACGCGTGGCCTCCGATGAACTCAGGGAGGCCGCCACCCGGGTGGCACAGGCCCACCCCGATGTCGTGAGCGTCGTAAGCCGGATCGTCGTGCCGACACCCATCGTCGAGGAGACAGTAACCGAAGACGAGGCTCCCGACCTGCCCGCCAACCAGGCCGACCTGCTCCTCCAGGCCCGCCTCAGCGCAGCGGCGGCACGTACTCCGATCCAGTTCGGGAGCGGCGGAGACCGCATCACAGAGGACTCCATCCCCACCCTCGAGATGATCGCCGAGTTCCTGGTCGCCAACCCGTCGGTACGCGTCCAGATCATCGGTCACACCGACAGCGACGGCGAGGAGGACGCCAACCTCTCGCTCTCACGGATCAGGGCCGAGGCGGTACGGGCCCAGTTGATCGCCCGCGGTGTCGAAGCCGAGCGCCTCACCCCCCTCGGAATGGGCGAATTCGACCCGGTGGCCGACAACCTCACCCGGGAGGGCAAGGCCCGAAACCGGCGCATCGAGTTCCTCGTGCTGCCCGAGGGCCAGGAGGGCCTGTCTGCGCCCACGACGACCTCGACCACCGAAGCACCCGCCGCCGACAGTTGACCCGGAACATGGCGATCGGCGGGCGGGGCTGCGAGACTGGACACATGGCACGCCCTGTTGCTCCAGCCACCCGAAGTTCCGTGGACCGGAATCCAGCCACCCCCGACTGGCGCGGCGTGCACCACCTCGCCATGGTCACACCCGACATGGACGCCACGGTCCGCTTCTATGTCGGCGTCCTCGGAATGCCGCTCGTGGCCACGTTGCGCGCCGGGCCGATGCGCCACTACTTCTTCGAACTCGGCCCCGGCAACACCATCGCCTTCTTCGAGGTGCCCGGCGCCGAGACCTTCTCGAAGCCCGCCGGGGCGCCCTCGACACGGGCAATCCAGTTCGACCATGTCTCGTTCGGCCTCCCCGACGAGGCTGCCCTGACCGCCCTCCAGCAGCGCCTCGTGGCTGCCGGCTGCGGGGTCACCCCCGTCGTCGACCACTCCATCCTGCGGTCGATCTACTTCCACGACCCGAACGGCATCGCCCTCGAGGCCTCCTGGTGGACGATCGACGGGCAGGCCCTGGCATTCAAGCCTGACGACCCGCAGTTGTTCGCCGACCCCGACCCGGTTGCGGCCGTCGCCGAGTTGGCAGAGGGCGGCCTGCAGTCGACGCCCACAACACGCCTGCGGTGAGTACCGGCTGGCGGGAGCGCATCACCGACGCCGCCACCGGCCTGTTCCGACACGCCCCCGACCCGTTGGCTGACACGCTCGAACACCCCGGTGACCCGGGGCTGTTCGGTCCCGGTTCGGTCACCTGGGGGCTCATGAGCGACCCCGCAGCGTTCGTCGGTGGCATCCGCGCCCTCCTCGTGCAGGCGGCCCACCCCGAGGTGGCCGCCGGTGTCGGTGACCACTCCGTCTACCGCAAGGACCCGCTGGGCCGACTCTCGCGTACTGCCGCCTACGTGTCGGCCACCACCTACGGGGCGCTTCCCGAAGTCGACCGGGCGCTCGCCGCCGTCCGGTACGCCCACCGGCCGGTCAGCGGCACGTCGCATCGTGGCATCACCTACGACGCCGGCGATCCCGGCATGGGGGCTTGGGTCCACAACTCCCTCGTCGACTCCTTCCTCACAGCACGGCGCACCTACGGCCCGACCCCTGTGTCCGACGCCGATGCCGACGCCTACGTGGCCGAGCAGGTCCGGCTCGGCGAGCGGCTCGGCATCTCGCCGCTTCCCGACACCGCTGCCGAGCTCTCCGCCTGGCTGGCAGGTCACCCGTCGGTCGCCCCGTCGCCAGCAGCCGACGAGGCCATCGCCTTCCTGGCCGGATCGGGTCTTCCGACCGCCACCCGATTCGCCTACCGCCGCCTCTTCGCCGCTGCCGTCGTAACGATCCCGCCCCGACTCCAGGAGGCCATCGGCGCCCGGCCCCGACTCGGCGCACGTTCCAGCGGACGTGCCGTGGTCGCCGTGCTGCGCTCGGCCATGGGCAACTCTCCCGCCTGGGCGGCGGCACTCGAACGCTGCGGCGAGCCACGACCGCCCGGCCTCCGCTTCCGCAACGCACCGGGCACGACCCAGTAGCGAGCGCCGGCAGGATCCCCAAGGGCAAGGGAGCGTCCGGAACCATGTCGAGCCCTTTCGAACCCCTCATCGGCACCGAGGTCGGCGTCAGCCGATGGACAAGAACCTCGAAGAGCACCCCGGGGGTCCGGATGGCATCTGTCGTGTCGATACCCGACCCGATGTTCGATGAGGTCGGACATGCATTCGTCGTCGCCACGGACGATGCAGGCACCGGACTGGCCGCCTCGCTCGATGCCCACTGCGGGAAACGGCTCGCCAACTACAAGGTGCCCAAGGCCTTCCACGGCTGGCGAAAGGAAAGGTCGACGGTAGGGCGCTCGCCGCCGAGGCACTCTCCGCAGCACAGGGCTGACCCCAACTGGCCGGAGCCGCATGCGTGCGACACCGATCTGCGCCACAATGGTGGCCATGACGGCAACGGTTATCGACGGCGGGGCGATAGCAGCCGAACTCCTGATCTCGCTGCGCGAGGACATCGTGCGGTCCGAACACGGTGCGCCCGGCCTCGCCACGGTGATGGTAGGGGACGACTACGGCGCAGCGGTCTACGAACGTCGCCTCCGACACCTGGCCAAGGGACTCGGCTGCCACTACGCCCCACACCACCTCCCCGCCGATGTCGAACTGGCCGAGGTGCTGGCCACGCTCGGTGCCCTCAACGCCGACCCGCGTGTCTCCGGCATCCTGATCCTGCGGCCCCTCCCGCCCCAGATCCCGGAGGCAACCCTGTACCGGAGGCTCGACCCCCTCAAGGACATCGAGGCCGTCCACCCGTGGAACGCCGGCCTGGTCGCCCTGGGAGAGCCCCGATTCACACCGTCCACCCCTGCGGCGGCGTTCCACATGCTCGACCGCTACCTCTTCGACTCGGGCCGCAAGCCGTCGGAGTTCTACGAGCAGTCGACGATCGTGTGGGTCGGGCGCTCGAACAACGTTGGCAAGCCGGGCATGTGGCTCGGACTCGAACGACACGCCACTGTGATCTCCTGCGACCGCTGGTGCGACGAACACGGCCGCATGCGCCACTTCGCCAGGCAGGCTGACGTCCTGATCGTCGCCGCCGGCGTGCCGAACCTCATCGGAGCCGACGACGTCCGCGACGGCGTGATCGCCATCGACATCGGCATCAACCCGGTCACCGATCCCGAAACCGGCAGGGTGCGCCTCGTCGGAGACCTCGACTACGACGGCGTGGCGAGCAGGGCCGAGGCCATCTCCCCGGTACCCGGAGGGGTGGGGCCCATCACCGACGTATGGCTGTTCGCCAACACGGTCAAGGCCGCCGGCCTGCCCCGTTGGGTCCACGAACTCGGGCAACCCCGGTGAGGCCACCGCATCCTCGAACCCCGGCCCTGGTAGAGAAGGCAGCCGAACAGCGACTTCCCGCCTAGCCTGCGCCCGCCGACGACCGCTTCGACCTCGACTGCACGCGATTCGACCCGGTTGGCCTGCGGACCGCCTTCCCCCACCTGTCGCCCCCGGACCGCCTGGAAGGGATCCACCAGGGCCCGGGCGCCGGGCACCTCGACCCCCGGGCGTACGTACGCGCCGAGGGAGCGGCCTGCGCCGCCGCCGGCGGGACCGTCGTCGATGCCCTCGTCGACTCGGTGCTCGACCTGGGCACTGCCGTCGAGATCGGTACATCGGCCGGAGTGTTCAGAGCCGGCCGGGTCGTGCTCGCCACCGGGCCCTTCTTCGCCCACGGGCTCACACCGGCCGAGGGCCTGGACCTGACCGTCGGCACCCACACCATGCTCCACGTCGAGCCCTCCCCTGCCGACGCCGAGCGGCTGGCCGACCTTCCCAGCCTCATCGTCAGGCCCGACGCCGAGGACCGCCACTTCTTCGTGCTTCCCCCCAGGGCCGGCCCGGACGGACGGGTCGTGATCAAGATCGGAGTCCCACAGCACGGGAGACGGCTCGACGCAGACCGGACCGCCGCCTGGTTCCGCACCGACGGCGACCCCCGAGCAGCTGTCCGCCAGGAACGGCTGCTCCTCGACCTGCTCCCCGGCCTGGACGTGGCGTGGCGCCGCACGGTCCCGTGCGCCACGACCTACACCGGGAAGGGCCACCCCGTCATCGACGACCTTTCTGACCGGGTCAGCGCACTGATAGGTGGCAACGGCTACGCCGCCAAGTGTGCCCCCGCCCTTGGCGGGCTCGCCGCAGGAAGGATCCTGGGCGAACCCTGGCCGACTGAACTCGACCGCGGCCTCTTCGAACGAGCGCCCGGTTCGTAGGACTCAGGAGACGCAGAACTCGCTAACTCCAGGGATAGGGCGAGTTGCTCAACGGGTGCAGCCGGCCGGCGGCGTAGCGGGAGTATCGGAACGGCTCGAGCAGGGACTGCGTCTCGCCTACCAGTTCCTTCGCCACCAGGGCGCCCACGCCGATCATCTTGAAACCGTGGTTCGAGTCGGCGATCACGTAGACGTTGTCGCAGAAGGTGTCGAACACGGGGAAGCTGTCGGGGGTGAAGGCGCCGATGCCGCCCGAGGGGGCGTGGCTCATGAGGCTCGCCTTGCCCTCGAACCTCTCCTGGCAGTGCGACAGCGCCGACGCCCATACCGCACGGAAGTCCTCGCCGACGACGAAGTCGGGGCTGGACGGGCCGTAGGGGTCGATGGCGACATCGCGCCAGGGGCGCTCCACCGGATAGGGCATGTAGCCGCCCTGCACGCCGCCGAAGTTGAAGTCGGGCTTGTAGTAGACGCCCCACTTGCCGTCGACGAGCAGTTTGCCGTCCTCGTCGTGCAGCGGCGCATCGGCGTCGACGTGCACGACCGGTGGCATCGTGCCCTCGTTGTTCATCAGATAGCCGGGGTCGACGTCGAGGGTGCCCTCCTGGAGGGCCCAGAACTTCCAGGTCGGCTGGGTGATGACCTCACCGTCGACGAGTATGTCGGTGGTGTCGGGCAGGTCCAGCATCTCCCAGAGCTTCGGTACCCAGGGCCCGGCGGCGGCCACGACGTTGTCGACGGCGATGGCCTCGCCACGGTGCGTGACCACGTGGGTGACGGCGCCGCCGTCGACGACCAACTCGGTCACCAGTGTGTCCGTGACCACGTTGACGCCCTCGGCCTCGACCTTGGCCAGCAGGGCGTTTACCGTCGCCATGTTGTGGGCGTATCCGCCCTTCTTTTCGTGCAGGACGCTGGTCACTCCGGTGCAGCGCCAGTCGGCGAAGATGCCGCGCATGTAGTCGGCGGTCTCCTGCTCGCCCTCGACGAAGACCGACTCGTAGCCGATGGCCTCCTGCTGGGCGGCAATGGTCGCCACGTCGGACCGCATCTCCTCGTAGGAGATCTGGAGGTAGCCCACCGGGTGGTATTCGAATGCCTCGGGGTCTGACTCCCACACCTGGACCGAGTGGGCCATCAGCTCGCGCATGGCGGGCTGGAAGTAGTTGTTGCGGACCACGCCGCAGGCGATCCCCGAGGGGCCGGCACCGGCGTGCGACTTCTCGAGGACCACGATGTCGCTGCCGTCTCCGGTGCCGCGGGCCCTGAGCTCGCTGGCCAGGTGCCATGCGGTAGACAGGCCGTGGATGCCGGCGCCGACGATGCAATAGCGGACGGACTCGGGGACTGGCACAGAACTCACGGGTGAGCCTCGCTGTTCGTTCGGGCGGGACCGAAATTCAGGATGGGGGCCGGGTACCTAGTGGGCCGGGGGCTCCCAGCCCTCGAGCGCCGGTGGCGTGTAGTCGTCGCCGACCGACTTCGAGTCGGCAACCCAGGGACCGAGCTCTACCTGGTGGAACTTGCAGTGCCTCTCCTTGAGCTGGATGCCGTACGAGTTGCCCGAGATGAGGTGCTTCATGAGCACCTTGCGGGCGATCTCGTCCTCGCGGCCCTCAGGGATCTCGAAGTAGATCTTGAGGAACGCGTTCGAGTTCCGGTCGAACACGGCGGGGATGCCGTCCTCCTCGAGCAGGTGGATGTCCTCGAGCCAGTTCAGGTCCCTGCCGGGCGTGAGCTCCATCAGGTCGAGGTCGTCGACAAGGGACATGTCCTCCTGGTACTCGAACCGCTTCCCGGCGAGGACCTCTGCGTCGATCGCAATTGACTTCTGGGCCATGGATGCCTCCTAGTTCCCGGCCTGGGCGATGCCCCTGGCCATGAGGTCCTTCATCTCCTGCAGCGCCCGCTCCTCGCTGACCCCGGGGATGTAGGTGGTGCCGGCCAACGGAACCTTGGCCATGGCGGAGGCCTCGTGTGTGAGCGCCGCCAGGTCCTCGGGCTCCAGGCTGTGGATGTCGGTCTTGCCGCAGGCGCGGGCCAGCAGTTGGACCTCCATCGTGAGGGTGTGCAGGAAGTTGTAGACCCGCAGTGCCGCCTCGTCGACGTCGAGGCGGGCCCTCAACTCGACATCCTGTGTGGCAATGCCCACCGGACAGCGGCCGGTATGGCAGTGGTAGCACTCGCCGGCCGGCACGCCGATGGTGCCCTCATAGTCGGTGACGCCCTCGATGTGCTTGTTGCAGTTGAGGGCCATCAGCGCCGAGGTGCCGAGTGCCACGGCCTTGGCCCCCAGGGCGATGCACTTGGCCACGTCGCCGCCGTTGCGGATGCCGCCGGCCACCACGAGGTCGACCTCGTCGATCAGCCCGATGTCCTCGAGTGCCCGTCGTGCCTCCGGGATGGCGGCCATGAGCGGTATACCGGTCTCTTCGGTGGCGAGGTGTGGACCGGCTCCGGTACCGCCCTCGGCGCCGTCCAGGAAGATGGTGTCGGGACCGCACTTTGCGGCCATCCGTACATCGTCGTAGACCCTCGAGGAACCCAACTTGAGTTGGATCGGGACCTGGTAGTTGGTGGCCTCCCTGATCTCCTGGATCTTGAGCGACAGGTCGTCGGGGCCGATCCAGTCGGGGTGGCGGGCCGGTGAACGCTGGTCGATTCCGGCGGGCAGGGCGCGCATCTCGGCCACCTGCTCCGTGACCTTCTGTCCCATGAGGTGGCCACCGAGGCCGACCTTGCAGCCCTGGCCGATGAAGAACTCGACGGCGTCGGCAAGCATCAGGTGGTGCGGGTTGAAGCCGTAGCGGCTCTGGATGACCTGGTAGAACCACTTCGTCGACAGGTCGCGCTCGGGCGGGATCATGCCGCCCTCGCCCGAGCAGGTGGCGGTTCCGGCCATCGATGCGCCCTTGGCGAGCGCCTGCTTCGCCTCGATCGACAGCGCCCCGAAGCTCATACCCGTGATGTAGACGGGAATGTCCAACTCGAGGGGCCTGGCGGCGAAACGGGCACCCAGGACCGTCCTGGTCTCGCACTTCTCGCGATAGCCCTCGATGACGAACCGGGTCAGCGTTCCGGGCAGGAAGACCAACTCGTCCCAGTGCGGGATCTTCTTGAAGATCGAGAAGCCCCGCATCCGGTAGCGGCCCAACTCGGCCTTCACGTGGATGTCGTTGATGACCTCGCTCGTGAAGATCCTGCTCTTGCCGATGACGTCGGTCGGGCGGTTGGTGTCGATCTGGACGTCTACGCCCTTGATGTCGTTTGCCTCGGGCATCTTCGTAACCTCCTAGAGGACGAGTTTGCGCTCGGATGGCTCGAGCGCGTCGTAGTTGTGGAGCACCTTGCCGCACTCGAACTTCTTGAGGTCCGGAGGAGTGCCGAGGCCGTAGATCTCGAACTTTCGGTTGATGAACTCGTGGTCGGAGTCGTCCATCTCGGCGGGTACGCAGTCGACGCCGAGCGAGGCGATGTTGCCGCCGACGTAGATGAGTCCGTCGTACATGGAATCGCCCAAACCGTCACCGGCGTCACCGCAGATGACCTGTCGGCCGCGCTGCATCATGAAGCCGGTGTTGATGCCGGCGCGGCCTGTGACGATGATCGTGCCGCCCTTCTGGTCGATGCCGGTACGGGCACCGACGTTTCCCTTGATGACCAGGTCGCCACCCCGCAGCGCTGCACCGGTGAGGGAGCCGGCGGGCCCCTCGACGACAACGGAGCCGGACATCATGTTCTCGGCCAGGGACCAGCCGACGCGGCCGTTGATCTGGACCTCGGGTCCGTCGATCAGGCCGCAGGCATACCAGCCGGGGCTGCCCTCGAACGTGATGTGGCAGCGCTTCAGGATGCCGACTCCCAGCGAGTGCCTGGAGCCGGGGTTCAGGATCGTGACGTCGTTGACGCCCTCGTCGTAGACGATCCGCTTCAACTCGAGGTTGATCTTGCGGGTGGTGAGGTCGGTGGCGTCGATGACGGCCCGGTCACCGTCGATCTGGGCCGTCATCGGCGGTTCGGGATCCGGCTCGACGAGCCCCCGGGCGTCGTAGACGACCCCGCTCCTGGTCAGACCTGCCATGTGAGCACCTCCCGCTCGAAGGGGTCACGGGTGTCGACCTCACGGCCTACCAGGGCACTGATGGCCATCTCCTCGGAGGCCATGACCACCAGGTCGTCGCTTTCGAACAGCACCAGCGGCTTGGCCGCCATCTCGTCCTTGGCGATACCGAGTTCGTTGCTGGTGGCAACGAGGTAGGTGAACACGCCGTCGAAGTCGTCGAGGCTGCCCTTCATGGCCGTCTGGAGGTCGGTTCCCTCTGCGAGCTTCTCGGCCAGGTAGACCGCGATGATCTCAGAATCACACTCGGACTGGAACCGGTGTCCGGACCTCTCCAGGCGGCGCCGCCACTGGTGGTAGTTGGTGAGCTGGCCGTTGTGGACAACCGCCACGTCTGCAAAGGGGTACGCCCAGTAGGGGTGGGCGCTGGCCAGGTCGACGTCGGACTCGGTCGCCATGCGCACGTGGCCGATGCCGTGGGTGCCGCGGATTCGGTCCAGGCCGTACTGCTCCAGCACCGTTTCTGCGTCGCCGAGGTCCTTGACGATCTCGAGCGAACTGCCGAGCGAGAGCACCTCGCACCCGGGGATGTCCTCCAGGTAGTCGGCCAGCGGCTTGAGGTCGCCGTCGTAGCGGACCGTGGCGCGAAAGGCGTAACCGGTGTCGCTGTGGATCGTCGCCAGGACGGCACCGATCTTGGCGAGCCGGGACTCGACCTCGGCCCGGTTGCGCTCGAGCCGCTCGTCGACGCCGAAGCTCCCGTATTCGTTCGGCTCGGCGAGCATGAAGCGGATGGTCACGAGGTCGTCCGGCTCGCTGTAGAGGGCGTAGCCGGTCGAATCCGGCCCGCGGTGCTTCATGGACTGGAGCATCGTGGTGAGCTCCGAACCCATGTCCGATGGCCCATCGCGGTGGATGATGCCGGCGATGCCACACATAGTCGTTGTCTCCTGGTCGGTGGTCGGGGTCGTTCTCGTCAGCCGGGAGCGTGCCTACGGGAGGATGTCGAGGTATTCTTCGACGTCCCAGTCGGTGACGGTCGCCATGAAGCGTTCCCATTCGTCGCGTTTGTAGTGCTCGAAGACGCGGTACATGTCGCCGGGAAGGGCGCTCTTGACGACCTCGTCGGCATCGAGGGCATCGAGGGCCTCGCCTAGCGACAGCGGTATCTTCTTGACCTCCTTGCCGGCTTCCATGGCCTCGTAGATGTTGCGCTCCTCGGGCGGGCCCGGGTCGAGGTTCCGGTCGAGGCCGTCGTCCATCGCCTTGATGAGGGCGGCAAACGAGAGGTACGGGTTGACCGCCGAGTCGACCGAGCGGTATTCGAAGCGGCCCGGTGCGCTGATGCGCAGGGCGGTGGTGCGGTTCTGGAAGCCCCAGTCGGCGAAGACGGGCGCCCAGAAGCCGGTGTCCCAGAGGCGCCGGTACGAGTTGACGGTGGGGGAACCCAGGCAGGTGAGTGCCCGGAGGTGCTCCATGATGCCGCCGATGGCCTTCATGCCGATCGGGCCGGGGATCTGGGGGTTGTCGCCCTCGGGCATGAACGTGTTGTTGCCGCCCTCGTCGGGCTCGCCGTCCCACAGCGAGATGTTGTGGTGGCAGCCGTTGGCGGACACGCCCATGAACGGCTTGGGCATGAAGCACGGGAAGGCACCCAGCTCGCGTCCGACCTGCTTGCAGATCTGGCGGTAGGTGGTGAGCCGGTCGGCGGTGAGCTCGGCCCGGTCGAAGTTGAAGTTCAACTCGAGTTGTCCGGGGGCGTCTTCGTGGTCGCCCTGGATCATGTCGAGGCCCATGGCCTCGCTGTACTCGACCACCTTGTGGATCAGCGGCTGCAGTTCGGCGAACTGGTCGATGTGGTAGCAGTTTGGCTTGGTCATGCCCTCAACGGTTGGCTTGCCGTCGGCGTCGGCCTTGAGCCACATCATCTCGGGTTCGGTGCCGGCGCGCAGGTGCAGGCCGGTCTTGGCCTCGAACTCGGCGTGGATGCGCTGGAGGTTGCCACGGCAGTCGGAGGTGAGGAACATCCCACCGTCGACCTCCTCCTCACGTCCCCGGAACAGGGTGCAGAAGACCCGGGCGGTCTTGGGGTCCCAGGGGAGCTTGCAGAACGTGTCGGTCTCGGCGACGCCGACCAGTTCGCGTGACTCGGGTCCGTAGCCGATGTAGTGGCCGTGCCGGTCGACGAAGAGGTTGGCCGTCGAGCCGTAGACGAGTTGGAAGCCCTTGTTGGCGATCGTGCCGAAGTGCTTGGCCGGGATGCCCTTGCCCATGATCCGTCCGGTGACGGACACGAACTGGCAGTAGAGGTACTGGATTCCCTCGGCTTCGATCTGCCGCTGGATCTCGGTGACCTGCTCCTGACGTCCTTCGGCCTCGATAAACCGCTCGATGTCGGTGGACATGCTTCCCCCTGCTCGTGGATTGGCTCCGGTACCGCTACCGGTTCGACAACGGTGTGTCCGTCGTCGCTCGACTATCATATATATCAAGTAGCCTTACTGCTAGTGAAATTCTGCTAGATCGAAATCCGCCGGTTGCGGAGGACTGTGGTCGGCATCCACCCTGTTCTGCAGTCGTTCCGGGTGGCAGAATCGGACGATCCACCAGTACCAATCGTGGGAGACGACCGTTGAGGGAAAGCGACCATGTCTGACGCCGGTCCCAGACTGCTCCTCCCCGGCCTCGCTGACATCGCCCCGGGCACCGAGCGCTACCGCGTCAAGGGCGGCGCCGTCACCGCCCTACTGCTGGAGCCCGGCGACGAGCTCCAGGTGGTAGACCCCGAGGGCTGCCAGCCCGTCGAGGTCGCCGCCTTCGACCGCTCGGGTACATGCCACACAGGGCTCCTCGGTGTCGAACAGGGCACCCCCGCCACCGGCATCGCCGAGATCCTCACCGCCGGCCGGGAGGGCGGTCGCCGCGACGCACAGCGCATCGCCGACGCCCTCACCGACCAGGACATCGACCTCGGCACCGCCAATGCGGTCCACCTCTTCGCCCCCGACTCTCCCGCCGGAGAAACCGCCAGCCTCACAGCACAGGCCCCAGTCATATGCGTGGTCGGCGTGCCCGGCCCCCGGATGCTCCCCCACGAGCAGAACCCACCCACCGACGTGATCGTCTGGGTCCACCGGGCACGGCTGCCCGAACCGGGCATGGAGGTCCTCCCCGACCCGCTGGCCGACCAGAACCAGGACATCCGCATTCCCAGGGCAACCGCCGTCGCCTACCAGGTCAGCGCCGGCGAGTTCATCCAGGTCATCGACGTCGAGGGCCGCGAGTGCTCCGACTTCCAGGTCTTCACCACCGCCGGCCTCGAGGCAGGCATCGAACGCACCCTCGACGCCACCATGACCCGCAGCCTCATGGGGGCCAGCTACCCGATGCCGGGCCTGTTCGCCAAGTACTTCGCAGTCGACGGCCAGCCTCTCGTCGAGATCATCCAGGACACCGTCGGCCGGCACGACACCTTCAACACCGCCTGCAACCCCCGCTACTACGAGGAGATGGGCTACCCCGGCCACATCAACTGCAGCGACAACTTCAACCGGGTCCTCGACCCCTTCGGCGTCACCCCCCGCAGAGGCTGGGAGGCCATCAACTTCTTCTTCAACACCAACCTCGACGATGACAACCAGATCTTCTTCGAGGAACCCTGGTCGCGTCCCGGCGACTATGTCCTGCTCCGGGCGCTCACCGACCTGGTGTGCGTCTCCTCTGCCTGCCCGTGCGACATCGACGCCGCCAACGGCTGGAGGCCCACCGACATCCATGTCCGCGTCTACCCGGCGACCAACACCTTCAAGAAAGCGACGGCCTTCCGCATGACGACCGATGCCGAGCCCGAACTCACCAGGGAGACCGGATTCCACCCCAGGACGTCCGGGCACACCCGCAACTTCACCGAGTACGCCGGCTTCTGGCTGGCCAGTTCGTACACACGGCACGGCGCCGTCGAGGAGTACTGGGCCTGTCGCCAGAAGGCCGCCGTCATCGACCTGTCGCCACTGCGCAAGTACGAGGTCGTCGGCCCCGATGCCGAACTGCTGCTCCAGACCTGCGTCACCCGCAACATCCGCAAATTGGCGGTCGGGCAGGTCGTCTACACGGCGATGTGCCACGACACCGGCGGGATGATCGACGACGGGACGGTCTTCCGCCTCGGCCGGGACAACTTCCGCTGGATCGGCGGCTCGGACGCGAGCGGCCAGTGGCTGCGCACCCAGGCCGTCGAGCGCGGCCTCGAGGCGTTCGTGCGCAGCTCCACCGACCAGTTGCACAACATCCAGGTGCAGGGGCCGCTCAGCCGGGAGATACTCGGCGAGGTGGTGTGGACCCGACCCGACCAGCCCACCATCGACGAACTGGGCTGGTTCCGACTCACGATCGCCCGCGTCGGTGGTGCCCAGGGCATCCCGCTGGTGGTCTCGCGCACCGGCTACACGGGCGAACTCGGCTTCGAGGTGTTCTGCCATCCCGACCACGCCCCGGCCGTCTGGGACGCCGTCTTCGCAGCAGGCGGCCCGAGAGGCATGGTGCCGATGGGCCTCGAGGCGCTCGACATGCTCCGCATCGAGGCCGGCCTGGTCTTCGCCGGCTACGAGTTCTGCGACCAGACCGACCCCTTCGAGGCGGGCATCGGCTTCACCGTGCCCCTCAAGACCAAGGAGGACGACTTCATCGGGCGTGAGGCCCTGCTCGCACGCAGTGCCAGCCCGCAGCGGAGGCTCGTCGGCCTCGAACTCGCCGGCGACGAGGTCGTCGGCCTCGGCGACGGCGTCTACGTCGGCCGCAACCAGGTCGGCACCGTCACCAGCGGCGTGCGCTCGCCGATCCTCGGCCGGAGCATCGCCCTCGCCAGGGTCGCCGTCGGATACGCCGAGAACGGCACGCAACTCGAGGTCGGCAGGATGGACGGCCATCAGAAGCGCCTCCCCGCGACCGTGGTCGGCTTCCCCCACTACGACCCGGAAAAGGAACGCGTGCGGGCCTGATCGCCACCGAGGCCCGTCTCCATGTCACTCGTGACACGAGGCCCGTCCCCAAATCACTCGAGGCCCGTCCCCAAATCACTTCGTCCCCCGATCAAGTGATCCGACGCCCGCCCCCCGATCGCTTGCCACACGCCAGCAAGTGATCCGACGCCCGTCCCCAGATCACTTGCCCGTCCCCCGATCACGCCTCAATGAGTCCGAGTTGCTCCTTGCGCTTGTCGGCCCACTCGGAGATGATCATGTCGACCGCCATGCCGATGGCGGCGACCGCCATGCCGGCGATGATCGCCCGGCCGCTGTCGACGTTGGGCTGCGCCTCGATCAGGTCGCGGGCGAGGCCGCCGGTCTTGATGAGGCCACCGATCATCACCATGAAGAGGCCGAACATGATCGTCTGGTTGATGCCCAGCATGATCTCCGGCACCGCCAGCGGAACCTTCACCTTCCACAGCGTCTGGCGCTTCGTGCAGCCCGACATCGTCGAGGCCTCGACGAGGTGGTGCGGAATGTTCCGGATGCCGAAGATCGTGTAGCGGATGGCCGGCACGCCCACCGACATGACGACGGCGAAGACGACGGCGGTGTCGGAGACCGAGAAGAACATGATCGCCGGCAACAGGTAGACGAACGAGGGGAACGTCTGGAAGGCGTCGAGCAGCACCTGCACCACGGAATTCCGGCGATCCGATGCAGAGGCCCAGATCCCGAACGGCACACCGGCGGCCGCTGCGAAGAACACGGCGAACGTGAGCTGGTACAGGCTGAACATCGCCGGGGCCCAGAAGCCGCTCAGGGCGATGAAGGCGAAGAAGCCCGACGCAAGGATCGCCAGGCGCCTGCCGTTGACGAACCAGCCGATCGTGAACAGGAGCAGGACAGCAGCGACCCACGGAACGGTCAGGAAGGCGTCGCGTAGGGGCAGCAGGGCATAGCGCTCGAGGTGGTCGCGGAACCAGATGGTGCTCTGATAGAGGCTGATGTCATGGCTCTGGGCGACGATGCTGCTCGTCGCCCCGGCCAGGGGACCCTTGAGGAGCAGGGCGAGGAAGACACCCGTGCCCACCGTCACCGCCGACGTGAACAGCGCCGGAAAGCCACTGACCGGCGTGGAGACCCTGTCGGCCGGAGAACCGTCCGTTCCACCGAAGCCTCGTCGCAACGTGTCGAACACGAGACCTACGACGAGGGCGACGAGGGCGAACTTGAGGGCATCGGCGTTCTGGCTGACCGGGCCGTCGATGATGATCCCGAGCAGTACGACCAGCCCGACGCCGATCGCCGCTGCAGACACCATTGCCCCCGGGAGGTGCTTCCCCTCCGTCGCCGATCCGTTGCCACCGAACACGGTGCCGAAGACGCGCCGGAGGACATCGAGTCCGAAGCAGACCACGAGCACCACGACCGCCACCTGCAGGATGCCACCGAGGTTGTCCCGCACCTCGCCCGGCGTCAGCAGGCCGACGACGACCACAGCCACCAGCGCCGCAGCGGCACCGGCGGGGCCCTTGTGTTGCTGCCACAGCGCCACGCCCTCGACCCGTGGCGAGTCGGAGACCGTGACGATCCCCCGGCGAAACCCCTCGACGAGCAACACGGCGACCCCGAGGATGACGAGAACCTGGACGACCGGCCTCGCGTTCTGGATCGCCCCGACGTTGACGACGATGTCGAGGATGACGCCGAGGGCCAGGGTCCCCACGGCACCGATCAGGTAGGGGTGCCGGCCGGCGGACGGGGCGTCGGGGGAAGCCCCTGAAGAAGCGTCGGCGGCAACGCGGGCGCCGAAGACCCGCTGCAACACCAACAGGATCCCGGCGAGGATCAGGACGACGAACGCCGACTGGATGATTCCGAGCCGGTTGTCACCCAACAGGAACAGCAGGCCGACCACGACGACGACGACACCACCGGCGTAGGCCACCCGGGCATGGTCGTCGAGCCCGTCCATGCGGGCCGAGGATCGACCGAGCAGGTCGATGACCAGCCCGATCGCCAGAATGGCGACGACCAGCACGAGGGCGTTGTCGAGTCCTTCACCCGCGAGGTTCTGGACCGGCAGGATGATCTTGTCGTCGAGGTGCCATCCCAGCCAGTCGATCCAGTCGTACACGGACCAGACGAGGGCGTTGTCGACGAACCAGTCTGTGGCCTGGCGGACGTGGTTCTGCATCCAGCCCTTCGGGACCCGCTGTGCGGCATCCCAGGTGTTGGCCATGAAGAGGCCGATGGCGAGGACGGCGCCGGTGGCCAGCAGGTAGGGATGCCTCCTGACGAACGACTCGTCGGCGTCATGGTGGACGGGCTGCAGGTTGCCGAGACCCTGGCTGAACCGGTCGAGGGTGATGGCCATGACGACGACGGCGATGCCGATCTCCACGCCGGAGCCGATCTTGAGGCCGGTGAGGCGGAACAGGAGGTCCTGCCCGAGGCCGGCGGTGCCCACGAACGAGGCGATGACCACCATGGCGAGGCACTCCATCACCACCTGGTTGATGCCCACCAGGAGGGCGCTGCGGGCTGCCGGCATCTCGACCTTCCACAGCATCTGCCGTGGTGTGCAACCGGACATGACGCCGGCCTCGACGACCTCCTTGGAGATCCCCTGGATGCCCAGGATGGTGAGGCGGGCCATCGGGGGCATGGCATAGGCGATGGTTGCGATGACACCGGCCTTGTGCGACACACCGATGAACACGCCGATCGGGATCATGAACGTGAAGTGCGGCATCGCCTGGGTGAGGTTCAGCAACGGGTTGAGGAACTGCTCGACCCGACGGCGCTTGGCGGCGAAGACGCCCAGCACGCTGCCGATGGCTGCAGCGATCGGGACGGTGACGAGCACCGCCGAGAGCGTGATCATCGTCTTGTCCCAACGGGTCTCGGCACCCTCCTTGAGGGGAGGCTCGCCGATGAACGAGGCGTAGACGATGAACCCGACGGACAACAGGGCCAGCTTCCAGCCGCCCAGCTTAAAGCCGGCAACGCCGAACAGGCCGGCGATCACGATCCAGGGAAGGGCGGGGATGTCCCACGGCTCGTAGAAGCCGATGAACGCATACCAGGCGACGAGCAGGGACACTGCCGCCCAGCCGCCGCTCCGCCTCTGCCAGGCCAGATAGGCGCCGCCGCCGACCATGCCGGCGAACAGGACCACCCAGGGCAGGACGCCGAGGTGCAGCCATTCGCGGTCGCCTAGCCAGGGGAAGTCCCCGAACTGGAGCGGATAGCCCCGGATGAGCAGGCCCTCGCTGATGTCGAGCGGCGCCTCCAGCCACTCGGCGACACGACGCAGGAGAACCTTGACCTGGAACGACTCCTCGGAGGTCTGGAACAGGATCCAGCCGGCCGTGGCGATGCCCGTGGTGGCAGCCAGCCAGGGGAAGCCGCTGACCCGGTCCCGGATCCACATCGCTGCCGTGACGAAACCGGCAGCGAGGAACACCCACCCCAGGGTCCCCGGCTCGCGGCGGATGCCGTCGAACAGGTCGACCGACCAGGCCAGCCAGGCGACACCGGCGAAGGCAGCCAGCCACCGGCCGGTACGCACCGTCCAGACCTTCCAGGCACATGCGGCGAGCAGGACCACCGCCAGGATCAACCACGGCACCCGTGACAGGTGCCAGTTGACGACGAAGTCGAGGAACTCCTTCTTGCGGAGGTGGTCGAACCAGACGTTGACCCAGCCGGTGGCCTTGTGGCGGCCGGCGCCGGCGTCGCGTCCGGCGAAGTCGAACCAGTCGACGGTCCAGGCCCGGGGCACCGAGTAGAGCCACTCGGTGATTCCGGCCTCCTTGTCCTGGTGGAGTCGCAGGTCGCCGAGGCGCCACCAGAGCAGCCAGATCGCGGCAAAGGGACCGACCGTCAGCAGGAACTTGGCCCGACCCGTCATGCCCTTGGCGGGACCGTCGGCCGAAGCGGCACCGTGCTCCACGGACTGTGTGGGCGGCGCTACATCGACCGCCTCGGGCGTGGACGTAGCCCCTGGAGTGGGAGCGTCGGGCATCGTCGCGGCTCAGTTGTCCGCAAAGAGTGCTTCGGCCACCTGGGCGCGGGTGATGGAACCGACCACTACGCCGTCCTCGACCACCCGGACCGGACCGGGGGCGTTCAGGACCTGTCGGGCCGCTGCGGCGACCTTGACATCGCCCGCCACCTCGCCTTCGGCTTCTTCCGAGACCGGTCCCATGAGCGTGTGGACCCGCAGCAGCTTCGAACGCGGAACGTCCCTGGTGAAGGCGGCCACGTAGTCGGTGGCCGGATCGGTGATGAGGTCCTCGGCCGTGCCGAGCTGCTCGATCAGGCCATCGTGCATGATGGCGATGCGGTCGGCGAGGCGGATTGCCTCATCGAAGTCGTGGGTGATGAACACGATCGTCTTGTGCAGCGTGGACTGCAGTCGCAGGAACTCGTCCTGCATCTCCCGTCGGATCAGCGGGTCGAGGGCGGAGAACGGTTCGTCGAGGAACCAGACATCCGGTTCCACGGCGAGCGACCGGCCGATGCCCACGCGCTGCTGCTGGCCGCCGGAGAGCTCGCGGGGGAAGTAGTCACCCCGACCATGCAGACCGACCAGGTCGATGATCTCGAACGCCCTGGCGTGTCGGGTCTCCCGGTCGACGCCCTGCACCTCGAGGGGGAAGGCGACGTTCTCGGCAACCGTACGGTGGGGGAACAGCGCGAAGTGCTGGAACACCATGCCCATCTTGTGGCGACGGAGTTCGATCATCTCCGCCTCGGTGGCGGCAAGGAGGTCCTGGCCGTCGAACTCGATGTCGCCCGCCGTGGCATCGATGAGACGCGACATGCAACGCACCAGGGTGGACTTGCCTGAGCCGCTGAGGCCCATGAGCACAACGATCTCGCCCTCGTGGACCTCGAGCGAGGCGTCACGGACGGCAGGGATGTAGCCGTTCTCCTTGATGGTAGCGAGGTCCGGGTTGCCGCCGTGGGCGGCGAGGAACTTCCGGGGTTCGGGCCCGTACAACTTCCAGACGTTCTGGCAGATGACCTTCGGATGACTCATGGTGGTCCGGGCCTTCTCGGATCTGGGGACTGGCTGGTCGTTGGCGGTGAACGGCCCATGGCAGGCGACGGGCCGGTCGTGGAGGAGGGTGGGATCCTCCACGACCGGCCCGACACTAGGTCACCGGCGGTGCCGGTGTGAACGGTCCGCTATGACATCCAGGACTTCCAGCGGTCCTCGTTGTCGGCCAGCCATTTGGCGGCCGCATCCTCGGGCTCCATGCCGTCGATGTCG